>Ga0070685_10000025_pt1 | contig 100621 bp, 101 predicted proteins | sample KBSS13LmetaG_FD_65651 | JGI IMG/M metagenome (GOLD analysis project Ga0070685, IMG submission 65651) | Switchgrass rhizosphere microbial communities from Kellogg Biological Station, Michigan, USA - KBS S1-3L metaG | ecosystem: Host-associated > Plants > Roots > Rhizosphere ...
GAGCGGCCGGCGAGCTGGGCGACCATCGCGAAGGTCCGCTCCTCGGCGCGGAAGTCGGGGAAGCGGAGGGTCGCGTCGGCGTCGAGGATCGCGCTCAGCGTCACCTCCGGGAAGTCGTGGCCCTTGGCGACCATCTGGGTGCCGACGAGGACAGCGCTGGGCGTTTCGTCGAAGCGGGCGAGGATGCGGGCGTGGGCGCCGCGCTCGGCCGCGGTGTCGGAGTCGAGGCGCAGAACCGGCATCGGGTCGAGCCGCTCGGCCAAGAGGGCCTCGATCCGCTCGGTGCCGGAGCCGGCCTGGGAGAGCGTGGTCGAGCCACACTCGGGGCAGGCCCGCGGCTGGCGCTCGGAGTGTGCGCAGTGGTGGCAGACGAGGCGGCCGCTGTGGCGGTGGACGATCAGGCTGACGTCGCAGTTGGGGCAGTCCCAGTGGTGGCCGCAGGAGCGGCAGGTCAGCCAGGGGGCGAAGCCGCGGCGGTTGATCATCACGATCGCCTTGGCGCCGGCGGCGCGCACGCCCTCCAGCGCCTCCCAGGTCTCGCCGTGCACGGGGCCGCTGCGCGGATCGGCCGCGCGCATGTCGACCAGGTGGACCGGCGGCATGCGGCGGCCGTCGACCCGGCGCGGCAGCTCCAGGCGCGGCAGCTCGAGCCAGCTCTCCGGGCGCGGCGTCGCGGTCCCGGCGACGAGGACGGCGCCGCTGTCGGCGGCGCGTTTGCGGGCGACGGCGCGGGCGTCGTAGGTCGGGTCGCCCTCCTGCTTGTAGGAGGGCTCGTGCTCCTCGTCGATGACGATCAGGCCGAGCTCGCGGACCGGGGCAAAGACGGCGGAGCGCGGGCCGACGCAGACCTGCGCCTCGCCGCTGCGCAGGCGGCGCCACTCGTCGTAGCGCTCGCCCGGCGAGAGGGCCGAGTGGAGGACGGCGAAGCGATCGCCGAGCCGGGCGCGGAAGCGGGCAACGGCCTGCGGGGCGAGGCCGATCTCGGGGACGAGGACGATCGCCCCCTTGCCCCGCTCCAGCGCCGCCTCGACCGCGGCCAGGTAGACCTCGGTCTTGCCGGAGCCGGTGACGCCGTGGAGGAGCAGCCGGCGCTCGGCGCCCGCCTCGCCGTCGAGGGCGGCGACGATCGAGGTCACGGCCTCCTGCTGTTCGGGCAGCAGCTCGGGTGCGACGGCTGCCGCCCCGAGGCCCGACTCGCCGGGGATGCGGCGGACGGCGATGCTGCGGGTGGCGACGAGGCCGCGCTGCTCGAGCCGGCGCAGGGTCTGGCGATCCGAGCCGACCGCGGTCGCCAGCTCCCCCGCCGACATCTCACCCGAGCGCAGCGCCTCGAGGACGGAGCGCTGTTTCGATCCCAGGCGCTCACCGCCCTCCAGCGCCGCCTCGCCGGCCGGCAGCAGCGCCACTCGCAGCTCGGTCTTCGAGCGCACGCTGCGGCCCTTGCCGCCCGTCCCCGTGCCTGGCGGCAGCACCAGCTGCAGCCCGCGCGAAGGGGTCGAGCAGTACTCGCGGGCGACCCAGAGCCCGAGCCGGACCAGCTCCGGCGTGGCGCCTGCCTCCAGCGCCTCGATCGGCTCCGCCAGGCGCTCCGGCGGCAGCTCGGAGCCCTCGGCCACCTCGACGACGACCCCGAGGATGCGGCGCGGACCGAAGGGAACGCGGACGACGCTGCCGACGTCGAGCTCGGCCATCGCCTCCGGCCGGCGGTAGTCGAAGGGACCGCGCAGGGCACGGGCGGTGGTCAGAGGCTCGACGCGAAGGATCGCCACCGGCCGAGGTTATGCGGACCGCTGGACGAGGGCTTATCCTGCCGCTCGTGAGCATCAACCTCCATCCCGGCGAGCGGGTGATCTTCGAAGGCCACCCGTCCTGGCGGGCGATCCTCGGCTTCTACCTCAAAGGCCTGCTGATCGCGGTCATCCTCGGCGTCATCGCCAAGCTCGCCTCGGGCAGCGGCACCGCCTTCCTGGTGATCCTCGTCGTCCTCGCCCTGACCGTGGTGATCGGCTTCGTTAAACGCGTCGCGACCACCTACACGATCACCGACCGCCGCCTCAACATCAAGCGCGGAATCATCTCCAAAGAGGTCCAGGAGACCCGCCTCGAGCGCGTCCAGAACGTCAACTACAGCCAGAGCGTCTACCAGCGCCTGATGCAGATCGGCGACGTCGACTTCGACACCGCGGCCAGCGACGACTACAACTTCATCTTCGCCGGTGTGGCCAACCCCGGCGAAGTCGTCCACGCGGTGGACCAGGCGACCGGGGTCGACAGCGCGGGCACGCACGGCCTCGGCGAGGCCCAGCCGCCGGCCGGCTGACGCCCTTCTCCTACCACTCCGAAGTTAGGTCCCTTATAGGGGCCCCAAGGTCGGAGAGGCGAACTTCCCGCGCAGGTGCGCAGCGGTCCTGCGGAGGATGTTCAAGACGTGGTCGGGTTCGTACTTGACCTGCCAGTGGGAGAAGCGGAGCGGGGTTAAGCCGGCGGCGGTAAGGGTCTGGAAGCGGAGGGCGTCACGGGTCTGCGTGGCGGGAGTGCGGTGGTAGCGCCAGCCGTCGGTCTCGACGACCAGGCCCAGATCGGGCCAGAAGAAGTCGACCTCGAATTCGTTGACGGTGACTTTGGTCAGCGGCGTCGGCAGCCCGGCCGCGGTGGCGAGCGGGCGGAAGAGGAGTTCCAGCTCGTCGTCGGAGAGGCGGAAGGTGTGCTTGTCGAGGATGCGCCGGAGGGGACGGACGCCGGGATCGCCCGGGCGAGCGTCGAGGGCCTTGCGCAGCGCGTCGGGGTCGATGACGTCTCGCTTGTCCGCCTCGTTGATCGCCCGCTCGAGGCCTTTCGGCCCTGTGACGGTGGCGAGGTCGAGGAACGTCTGAACTGGCTGGGTGAGGGGAATGTTCAGGCGTGTGGTGATGGCAGTGGGCGGTAGGGCGGGACGACGGTGGCAGCGGATCCCGCGGATGCGTGCTTCGGAATCGCGAGTAACGCTGACGTCGATGTAGTCCTCGTGCTCCTTGCCGAACCTCCAGAGCGCAGCTGCGCTCCGGTGGCTCAGGGCAGCACCGGGTCCGCAGGCGAGGACGGCGGCCATCCAGCGGCCCTCGCGGCTCAGGCGTCGGCGCCCCACTGCATAAACGCCACGAAGAACTGGGTGCAGCCGGCCAGTCCGGACCCGATGTTCGATCCCGCTCTTCGTGAACCCGAGCGCCAAGAGTTGCTCCCGCGCCACGACTCCATGCTGCCGCCAAACCAGCTCCCACGCTGCCGAATTTCGCCCCTCCGAGGTTGTCCTCGCCATAGCGAGGATAAGTTCGGAGCGGCCAACTCCTCGCCCCCTACCCAGCCGCTTTTCGCCCCTCGGTGCGGCTCTTACGCCGCTGCGGCCTCGAGCCCGGCGGCACTGCGCAGAGCCTCGGCGCGGTCCGTCTTCTCCCAGGTGAAGTCCTCGTCACCCCGGCCGAAGTGGCCATACGCAGCCGTCTTCTGGAAGATCGGGCGGTGGAGGTCGAGGTACTCGCGGAAGGCACCGGGGCGCATGTCGAACTCGGCCTCTACGAGTTGGGAGATGCGGGCGTCGGGGAGCTTGCCGGTGCCGAAGGTCTCGACCATCAGGCTGACCGGGTGGGCGACGCCGATCGCGTAGGCGACCTGGACCTCGCAGCGCTGCGCGAGGCCGGCGGCGACGACGTTCTTCGCCACGTAGCGGGCCGCGTAGGCGGCGGAGCGGTCGACCTTGGACGGGTCCTTGCCCGAGAAGGCGCCGCCGCCGTGGCGGGCCATGCCGCCGTAGGTGTCGACGATGATCTTGCGGCCGGTGAGGCCGGCGTCGCCGACCGGGCCGCCGATCACGAACTTGCCGGTCGGGTTGCAGAGGAACTCGCCCTGCAACTCCGACTCGTCGAAGCGGCCGGGCACCTCCGCCTGCAGGACCGGAAGGACGACGTTCTCCCACAGCTCCGGCTTGATCTGGCTCTGGGAGTCGATTCCCTCGTCGTGCTGGGTGGAGATCAGGAGCTTTTCGACGGCGACGGGGCGGCCGTCGGCGTAGCGGACCGAGACCTGGGTCTTGCCGTCGGGCCCGAGGTAGCCCATCGTCCCGTCCTTGCGAACCGTCGCCAGCCGTTCGGAGAGCCGGTGGGCGAGGTGGATCGGCATCGGCATCAGCGCCTCGGTCTCGTCGCTCGCGTAGCCGAACATCATTCCCTGGTCGCCGGCTCCGGCGACGTCGAGCTCGTCGTCATCGGAGGGATCGACTTTCGTCTCGTAGGCCTGGTCGACGCCCTGGGCGATGTCGGGCGACTGCTCGTCGATCGAGACGATCACCGAAATGTGGTCGCAGTCGTAGCCGTAGCCGCCGCCCTCGTAGCCGATCCCGCGCACCGTCTCGCGGACGATCTCCGGGACGTTGAGGTGGACGTCGGTGGAGATCTCCCCCGAGACCACCGCCATGCCGGTGTTGACGAGGGTCTCGCAGGCGACGCGGCCGCCCGGGTCCTCAGCCATGATCGCGTCGAGGACGCCGTCGGAGATCTGGTCGGCGACCTTGTCCGGATGACCCTCGGTGACCGACTCCGACGTGAACAGGTACCCGCCCTCGGCGAGAGGCTTAGAAGTCATGGCCGGAAGAGTAAAGGAATCCAGAGCGGCGGCGGCCGGTCAGTCGCCGTAGCGCCTACGCCCAGATGCTGGGACGAAATCGATGATCAGCGGCACGCCCTCGAGCTCGTAGGTCTCGCGCATCCGGTTCTCCAGGTGGTAGGCCCAGTCGCGGGCGATCAGGCGGCGGTCGTTGACCTGGATCGCGACCCGCGGCGGGCTCTCGCCGATCTGCGCCGCGTAGTAGAGGCGCAGGCGCTTGCCGCGTTTGGTCGGCGGCGGGTGTTTGGCGACGACATCGCTGACGAAGCGGTTCAGCGCCGGGGTCGGGATCCGCTCGGCGGCCCGGTCGGCCAGCTCCAGCGCCCGCGGCAGCAGGGAGGCGACGTTGCGCCCGGTCTTCGCCGAGACCGTGATCACGGCGGGACGCAGCCGCAGCTTGCGCTCGACCCGGGCGCGGGCGTCATCGATGTCGGTCTCGCCGACGTCCCACTTGTTCATCGCCAGCAGCGAGGCGCAGCCGGCCTTCATCGCCATCTCGGCGACCCGCATGTCCTCGGTCGTCACTCCCTCGGAGGCGTCGCAGACGATGATCGCGACGTCGGCCCGCTCGACCGCTCGTTCGGAGCGCAGCTGGGCGTAGTAATCGACCGTCCCAGCGACCTTGGAGCGGCGGCGCAGGCCGGCGGTGTCGACGAGGATCGCGCGGCGGCCGTCGACCTCGACCTCGGTGTCGATCGCGTCGCGGGTGGTGCCGGCGATGTCGGAGACGATCACCCGCTCGGAGCCGAGGAAGGCGTTGACGAGCGAGGACTTGCCGACGTTGGGACGCCCGACGACGGCGATCCGCACCCTGTCGTCTTCCGCAGGCTGCGGCTCGCGGTCCCCGAGCGCCGCGGTGATCGCGTCGAGGAGGTCGCCGGTGCCGAGGCCGTGGGTGGCGGAGACGGGAACCGGATCGCCGAGCCCGAGCCCGTGAAACTCGGCGGTGACCGAGTAGTCGTCAGGGCGGTCGGCCTTGTTGACGACGACGATCACCGGCACCTGCGAGCCGCGCAGCGTCTTCGCCAGGTCGGCGTCGCCGCCGCGCAGCCCGGCTCGGCCGTCGACGACGAGCACGATCGCGTCGGCTTCGGCGATCGCCAGCCGCGCCTGCGCCTGCACGTCGCGCGCCAGCTCCGCCTCGTCGCCGAGGTCGATGCCGCCGGTGTCGACGAGCTCGAAACGGATCCCGTTCCACTCGGTCGCCAGCCGCTTGCGGTCGCGGGTGACCCCGGGCTCGGGCGAGGTGACCGCCTCGGTGCCGCCAACCAGCCGGTTGACGAGGGTGCTCTTGCCGACGTTGGGGAAGCCGACGATGGCGACGGTGGGGATATTCATCTGCGCCCCACCAAACCTCTCTCGCGGGCAATCGAGACGATTCGGCCGACAACCTCTTCCAAACTCAGTGATGAAGTATCGAGCTCGACGGCGTCATCGGCGGCGCGGAGGGCGCCGTGCTCGCGTTCGCTGTCGCGGGCGTCGCGCTGGCGCTGGGCCGCCAGCACCGTTTCGAAGTCCTCGCCGGTCTCTGCCGCGCGGCGTCGTGCCCGCTCCTCGTCGGAGGCGGTGAGGAAGACCTTCAGCGGCGAGTCGGCACTGACGACGGTGCCGATGTCCCGGCCCTCGGCGACGTAGTCGGCGGCGGCGATCAGCTCGCGCTGACGGGCGACCATCGCCGCGCGCACTCGCGGGTGGACCGAGACCTGGGAGGCGGCCGCGGAGACCTCGGGAGTGCGGATCTCGCCGCTGACGTCGTCGCCGTCGAGGAGGACGCGGCGGCCGTCGAAGTCGATCTCAAGCCCCTCGGCCAGCGCCCCCACCGCTTCGCCGTCGTCGAGGTCGGCGCCGCCCCGCAGCGCCGCCAGCGCCACGCACCGGTACATCGCTCCGGAGTCGAGATAGGTCAACCCAAGCTCACCGGCAACGCCACGCGCGACCGTGGACTTACCGGCCCCGGCGGGCCCGTCGATCGCGATCACCATGGCGATGAGGCTATGTAATGACGATGGTCAGCGGCTGAGCAAAGAGCTGAGGTCCTGCTCGAAGTCGGGGTAGCTGACGGCGGCGGCGTCCATGTTGCGGACCTCTACGCCCTCCTTCGAAGCGAGACCGGCGACGGCGCCCAGCATCGCGATCCGGTGGTCGCCGTGGGAGTCGATGGTGCCGCCGCGGAGGCCGCCGGTCCCCTCGATCACCATCCCGTCCTCAGTCGGCTCGACCTGCCCCCCGAGTGCTCGCAGCGCCGCGGTGACCGTCTCGATTCGATCGGACTCCTTGCGTCGCAGCTCCTCCGCGTCGCGGATGGTCGTGGTGCCCTCGGCGAAGCAGGCGGCAAGGGCGACGAGGGGGAGCTCGTCGATAGCGAGCGGAATCTCGGCGCCGGCAACGTCGGTGGCGCGGAGCGGCGCCGAGCGGACTCGAAGCAGGGCTATCGGCTCACCACCGACCTCCTGCTCGTCCTCTCGCTCGATCCCCACCCCCATCCGCTCGAGGATCGACAAAAGGCCGGTGCGGGTCGGATTGACGCCGACCGATTCCAACTCGATCTCACTGCCAGGGGCGAGAACAGCAGCAATGAGGAAGAAGGCGGCCGAGGAGATATCGGCGGGAACGAGGAGGTCGTCTGGTTCCAGTTGCTCGACCGGACGCACGACCACGGCGTCGTCCACGCGTTCAACCGTGGCGCCGGCGGTGGCGAGCATGCGCTCGGTGTGGTCGCGGCTGGGCAGCGGCTCGATGATCCGGGTCTCGCCACCGGCGAGCAGGCCGGCGAAGAGCAGGCAGGACTTCACCTGGGCACTGGCAATGGGCATCTCGTAGTCGGTCGAGTGCAGAGAGGTGCCCGCGATCTCCAGTGGCGGCAAGCGGTCCTCACGGCAGCTCAGATTCGCGCCCATGCGGCGTAGCGGCACGGCGATCCGATCGACCGGGCGCCGGCGGATCGACTCATCGCCGTCGAGCGTCCATTCCCCGCCCGGCTGCCCCGCCAGCCACCCGGGCAGCAAGCGCAGCAGGGTTCCGGCGTTGCCGACGTCGATGCGCGCGGGGCTTGCTCCTCGCAGGCCGACGCCCTTGACACGAAGCCCCAGCCCCAACTTGGAGCAAGCAGGGGGGCGCCTTCCCTCCCCGTCGGTAGGAACGGCGACCGTCCGCTCTTCCGAGCCGGCAATCACCCGAGCTCCAAGCGCCTCGATCGCCCCCAGCGTCGAGCGCGTGTCCGCCGCGTCGAGGTAGCCGCGGATCTCCGTCTCCCCCTCCCCCATCGCCGCGATCAGCGCCGCGCGGTGGGAGATCGACTTGTCCGACGGCGGGCGCAGGGCGCCGCGCAGGGGTCCCGAAGGCTCGAAGCGGGTCATCGGGCGAGCCTATTCGGGGCTGTCGCCGAGGACGGTGACGGTGTGGCCGAGGTCGCGGACCAGCTGCTCGGCCTTCGCAGCTTGGTCGTCGCCGCCGACCCAGAGGGAGACGGCGCCGGAGGTCATGTCGGGCGCCGGGTGCAGGGCCATGTCCTCGATGTTGACGCCGGCCTCGCCGAGCGCCAGGGCCAGCTCGGCGATCGTCCCCGGCTTGTTGGCGACGACGATCCGCAGCTCGCGCAGCGGGCCGGCGGCGGACTCGGCTTCGAGCAGGCGCTGGCGCGCCTCGCCGGCGGCCCCGTGCCAGGCCGCGAGCGCTTCGCGGTCGCCCTCGCGGATCAGCTGCGCGGCGTGGCGCAGCCGCTCCCCGACCAAGTCGATCGACCGCGCCACCGCCTCGCGGTTGCTGGCGAAGATGTCGGCCCAGATCGCCGGGTTCGAGCCGGCGACGCGGGTCATGTCGCGGAAGCTCGGGCCGACGTCGGGCAGGCGTTCTGAGTCCTGTGTCAGCGAATCGGCCGCCTCGCAGGCAAGCGCGTTCGCGAGCACGTGCGGGAGGTGGCTGATCGCCGCCATCAGGCGGTCGTGGCCCCTCGGGTCGATTGCCTGCGGCCGTGCCCCCAGGGCCGAGAGGGTCCGCTGCAGGCGGTCGTAGAGCACGCCGCTCGAACGCTCTGTCGGGGTCAGGTACCAGCGGGCGCCCTCGAAGAGGTCCTCGCGGGCGTTCTCGACCCCTGCCGTCTCCGCCCCGGCCAGCGGGTGGCCGCCGATGAAGCGCTCGTCGCCGCCGACGGCGGCGACGAGCTCGCCCTTGGTCGAGCCGACGTCGGTGACCACGGTCTCCGGGCCCGAGGCCGCCAGAGCGTCGCGCGCCTGCTGCGGCAGCGCCGCCACCGGGGCGCAGCAGAAGACGACGTCGGCGCCCTCGCAGGCCTCGGCAAGGGAGCCGGCGGCGCGGTCGATCGCCCCCAGCTCGGCCGCCCGCGCCAGCCGAGCGGAGCTGCGCCCGCAGCCGACCACCTCGGCATCCAACCGCCGCCGCGCGGCGAGCCCGATCGAGCCTCCGATCAGGCCCACCCCGAGGACGGCGATCTTCATGGACGGGGGCGCGGGCTCAGAAGCCGCGCCGCGCCTCCACAGCAGCCGCGAACCGCTCCAGCGCCGAGACGGTGTCCTCCCAGTCGATGCAGGCGTCGGTGATCGACTGCCCGTAGACGAGTTCCTCGCCGGGCACCAGGTTCTGCCGCCCCTCGACCAGGAACGACTCCAGCATCACGCCGACGATCGCCTTGTTGCCGTCGGCCACCTGGTCGGCGATGTCTCCGGCGGCGAAGAACTGTTTCTCCGGGTCCTTGCCGCTGTTGTCATGGGAGGCGTCGATCACCAGCCGCTCCGGCCGGCCGGCGACGCCGAGCGTGACCAACGCGTCTTCGACCTCGGGCGGATGGTAGTTCGGCTGCCCGTGGCCACCGCGGAGGATGATGTGGCAGTCGGGATTGCCGGTCGTGTGCAGGATCGCCGGTGCGCCGGCGTCGTCGATCCCGGCGAAGGCGTGCGAGGCCGCCGCCGCCCGCACCGCGTCGACCGCGATCTGGATGTTGCCGTCGGTCCGGTTCTTGAACCCGATCGGCATCGAGAGCCCGCTGGCGAGCTGGCGGTGCGTCTGGCTCTCCGAGGTCCGCGCCCCGATCGCCCCCCAGGCGACGCAGTCGGCTATGTACTGCGGCGTGATCGGGTCGAGGAACTCGCAGCCGACCGGCAGCCCGGTGTCCAGCACTTCCAGTAGCAGCTTGCGGGCGATCCGCAGCCCGGCGTTGACGTCGCCGCTTTCGTCGAGGTGCGGGTCGTTGATCAGCCCCTTCCACCCCGTCGTCGTCCGCGGCTTCTCGAAGTAGACCCGCATCACCATCAGGATGTCCTCGCGCAGCTGCCGCGCCAAGGCGCTCAGCTTCGTCGCGTACTCCATCGCCGCCTTCGGATCGTGGACGCTGCAGGGGCCGACCACGACCATCAGCCGCGGGTCCTCCCCGTTCAGCACCTTCCGCACTTCCTCGCGGCCGCGGATCACCGCTTTCGCCCGCTCCTCCCCGAGCGGCAGCTCCGCCAGGAGCCTTTCGGGCGGCGCAAGCTCGACGATTTTGCCGATCCGCGTATCGCGGACGCCGTCTCGTTTCGCCCCCTCCATTCCGATGAACATTTTGCCTTCGCCTTTCTCCAAAGCCATGAGATCGTACTTTCTGGTCGCTCGCTGTCGGGCTGGTTCGGCGCGCGAGCAGGCCGCTGCTCGTGGGACGGCGCCCGGCCGGAAGATCTGAGGTCTTCGTGGCGGCTCGCCGCCGCCAGGCCGAACGCCTAGCTAAATCGCCAATACCAGTAGGTGAGATGGGCTGGCGCGACGGATGCGTCGAGCGCCTTGGTGCTGCCGGCGGATGTGCCTTTTTCCAACCTCACCACTGCTGGAGGTTGTACCACGGGTGCGCCGTTAGTCAAGTATTTCCGACAGGCCACGCAGGAAGCGCGCGTTCTCCCCGGCGGTTCCGTAGCTGACGCGGATGTGGCCGGGGCCGCCGAGGGCCTTGCCGGGGCGGACGGCGATTTCGCGCTCGCCGAGGCCGGCGAGGACCGCGGCTTCATCGGCCTCGCCGAGGTCGACCCAGGAGAAGTTGGCGTGGGAGTCGCTGGTCTGCAGGCCGAGCTCGCGCAGACCCTCCTCGACGGTGAGGCGGGCAGCGATCGTCGCCTCGACCCGGCGCCGGACGTCGTCCTGGTGGCGGACCGCCTCCGCCCCGGCCGCCTGGGCGAGCGCGTTGACGCTGAACGGCTGGCGGACGGCGTCGACCGCGGCGCGGAAGTTGGAGGAGCCGATCGCATAACCAACCCGCAGCCCGGCGAGGCCGTAGCACTTGGAGAAGGTGCGCAGGACGACTAGGTTCGGGAAAGCCTTCAGCAGGTCGAGCGAGGCGTCGGGGTCGTCGTGGGTCTGGAACTCGACGTAGGCCTCGTCGAGGACGATCGTCACCTGGGACGGAATGCGCTCGCAGAAGGCGCCGATCTCCGCCGCCGGGATGTGGGTCGCGGTCGGGTTGTTCGGATTGCAAACGATCAGCAGCTGGGTCGCCGCGGTCACCTCGGCCGCCATCGCGTCGAGGTCGTGGACGTCGCCCGCGGCCAGCGGAACGCGAACCTCGCGGGCGCCGGTCAGCGCCGGCAGGTACGGGTACATCGAGAAGGACGGCCAGGCGTAGAGAACCTCGGCCCCGGGCTCGAGCAGCGCCTCGGCGGCGGCGAGGAGGATCTCGCAGGAGCCGTTGCCGACGGCGACCCGCCCCGGCTCGGTCTCGTAGCGCTCGGCGAGACGCCGGCGCAGCAGCGTCGCATCGGGATCCGGGTAGCGGTTCATCGAGGCCGCGGCCTTCTGGATCGCCTCGACCACCTTCGGATGCGGCGGAAACGAGGACTCGTTGGAGGCGAGCTGGGCGATGTTCCCGGAGGCGATCGCCTCGGGCGCCTGCCCGGTCGGGACCCCGGCCTGGTAGCCCGGCATGCGGGCGAGCTTCTCGGCGAAGGTGATCGTCATCGGCTGCCGATTCTGACGGACGGCGAAAGAAGGGGCGCTACTGGGCGGCTTCGAGGTCGGCCCGCAGCTTCTGCGCCTCGCCAACGTAGACATGAGCCGGCTCGTGTCCCGCGGGCGCATAGAAGTGCAGCATCACCCGGATCACCCGCGGCATCGACCCCGGCACGGGAATCTCGCGGCAGCACATCAAGGGGACCATTGTCAGCCCGAGATCGCGGGCGGCGACAGCGGGAAACTCGGCATCGAGGTCATCCGTGGTCGTGAACAAGCAGCTGACCATGTCCTCCGGCGCGACCCCGTTGCGCTCGATCAGCCCCTCCATCACCTCCCGGGTCGCAGCGAGAATCGCCCCCGCCTCATTCGCCTCAGCCTGCGCCGCCCCCCGCACCGCGAAGAGCCGCTGCTGAGGCGGCTGGTAGGCGCCGGCTTCCAGGTCGCCGTTACGTCCATAGCCGCTCACTCCCCGAATCTTCTCAGAGGGAGGAGCGCATCATTGTGCGAGGCGACTTATCCGCACATGTCGCGGGAACTCGCCCTACTCGGCGGCTTCGCGCAACTGGGTGATCTCCTCCTTCGAAAGGCGCCGCGCAGCCCCGTCTTTGAGCCTGCCGAGCCGCAGCGGACCGAATCCGACCCGCCGCAAAGCCACGACCTCGTTGCCGACCGCCTCCAGCATCCGGCGCACCTGGCGGTTGCGGCCTTCGCGGAGGACGATCTCGACCTCGCGGTCGCCCTTGCGCTTCACCTGCGCCGGGGCGGTCGGGCCGTCTTCCAGCTCGACGCCACCGCGCAGGCGCTCGAGGTCACGCTCCGCGATCTGCTTGCGCAGCCGCGCCACGTACGTCTTCGGAACTTCGTAGCGGGGGTGCGTCAGGCGGTTCGCGAGCTCGCCGTCGTTGGTCAGCAGCAAGAGACCGCTGGAGTCCGCGTCGAGCCGCCCCACCGGGTAGAGCCGCGCCTCCGTGTCAACGAGATCGACCACCGGCGTCCGGCTCCCCGGCTCGCGCGCGGTCGAGACCACTCCCACCGGCTTGTTCACCGCCCAGACCTCGCGCGCCTCCGCCGCCACCGGCTCCCCATTGACCCGGACATCGTCCCCAGCGTCCACGTCCCGCGCCGGGTCCGTCACCACCTCCCCGCCAACGGTCACCAACCCCTTGCCGATGATCTCCTCGGCGCGCCGTCTGGAAGCAACTCCCCCATGGGCGAGGAACTTCGCGAGCCTCACGGCTAAGGAGCCGGGGGTGGGGTCCGCCGGACCCTCCCCGCCGTTGTCCGCCGGACCCCACCCCCGGCTCCCCCCGCGGTCACTCGGCGCGCTGTTCGCCGGCCTTCAGCAGCCGCTCGCGCAGGTCGCGCTCGTCCTCCGGGCTCGGATCGAACTTCGAGGGGTCGGGCAGTTGGTCGAGGCCGGAGAGGCCGAAGAGGCGCTCGAAAAGCTCGGAGGTCTTGAAGATCGCGGCGCCGAACTGGGAGCGGCCCGCCTCTTCGATCAGGCCGCGCTCGGCGAGGCTGGTCACCGCCGACTCGGAGGTGACGCCGCGGATGCGGGCGATCTCGGGCCGGGTCACCGGCTGCAGGTAGGCGACGATCGCCAGCGTCTCGGCCTGCGCCTGGGTCAGCGGCGGCGTTCGCGGCTTCGCCAGCAGCCGCCGCGCCGCCTCCTCGCTGGCGGGATCGGAAGCGAGACCGAGGCCGCCGGAGACCTCGCGCAGGACCACGCCCCGCTTGCCCTCCGCCAGGTCCTGGCGCAGCAGTTCGACCGCCTCTTCGACCTGCCCCTCGGTCGCCTGCGTCGCCTCGGCCAGGTCCTTGACGGCGACCGGCTGCGGCGAGAGGAAGAGCAGCGCCTCGACGGTGCGGGAGAGGTCGCTCATCCGCTCTTCACGACGTTGGAGGTCGGCAGGACCTTCTTCACCTTGATCGGCCCGAAGCACTCGCCCTGCTCCCAGGTGACCTCGCCTTTGCGGTAGAGCTCGAGCATCGCGAACACCGTCACCGCCTGGGTCAGCCGGTCCTCGCCACCGAACTCCTCGTCGAAGTCGAAGTCGGTGCGCCGCAGCAGCGCGTCGCGCAGCGCCCGCAGCCGGCGCTCCAGCGAGACGGTCGGCCGGATGTGGCTGATGTCGACGTCGGGCGGCTCGGTCAGCAGGTCGCCGAGGGCGGCACCGAGCTGGTCGGGCTCGTAGACCGCGATCGCCGCCTCGACCGCCACCCGCCGCAGCTCTGCCGGCAGCGGCGCCGAGCGGTAGAGGTAGCCGCGCTGGGACTCGAAGCGCTCGGAGAGCTCGGCGGCGGCATCGCGGTAGCGGCGGTACTCGAGCATCCGCGCCAGTAGCTCCTCCATCGCCTCCTCGGGTTTCATCTCCTCGAGCTCTTCGTCGGGCCCGGGCAGCATCAGCCGCGACTTCAGCTCCAGCAGGGCGGCGATCAGGACGAGGAACTCGGTCGCCACCTCCAGCTCGAGCTCGCCTTCGCGCTCCAGGTGCTCGACGTAGGCGACGACGACCTCGCCAAGCTGCAGGTCGAGCAGGCTGACCTCCTCGCGCAGGACGACCGCCATCAGCAGGTCGAACGGCCCGGCGAAGACGTCGAGGTCGAGATCGAGATCGAGGTCGGCGACGGCCACTACGCAGCAGACTAGAGCGCTACGCGGCGCGTTCGGGCTTGTAGCCCATGCGATCGCGCACTTCGGCGACGATTGGCCCGCAAATCGCGCGCGCCTTCTCGGCGCCGAGGCCGAGCACCCGCTCGAGCTCCCCCTCGTCCGGGCGCAGCTCGGCGTAGCGGCCTTGAACCGGAGCCAGGTACTCGACGACCGCGTCGCCCACCGCCTGCTTGAAGTCGCCGTAGCCGGAGCCGTCGAATTCCCCCTCGACCTCCTTCTGCCCGGTTCCCCGCGCCACCGAGAGGATGTCGATCAGGTTGCTGATCCCGGGCTTGTCCGCGGCCCGGATGATCTCGCGGCCGGAGTCGGTGACCGCCGAGCGGAACTTCTTGCGGATCGTCTCGGGCTCGTCGAGAACGAGAACGGTCCCCTGCTCGGTGCCGCCGGTGGTCGACATCTTCCGCTCGGGCTCCTGCAGGTCCATGATCCGGGCGCCGATCTGCGGGATCACCAGCTCCGGGACGACCAGCGTCTCGCCGAAGCGGGCGTTGAAGCGGCGGGCGATCTCCCGCATCAGCTCGACGTGCTGGCGCTGGTCATCCCCGACGGGGACTTCCGTCGCCCGGTAGGCGAGGACGTCAGCGGCCATCAGCACCGGGTAGTAGAAGAGTGCCGCCGAGGCCAGTTCGCGATCCTTGCCGACCTTTTCCTTGAACTGGTGCATGCGGTTGAGGTCGCCGTGGGAGGTGACCGAGGAGAGCAGCCAGGTCAGCTCACTGTGCTCGCGGACGTCGGACTGGCGGAAGAGGATGCAGCGCTCCGGGTCGAGGCCGGCGGCAAGCAAAATCGCGGCGGTGTCGTAGACGCGCTGGCGCAGCTCCTCAGGGTCGTAGGGGACCGAGATCGCGTGCAGGTCGACGATGCAGAAGATCGCCGGATCGCCCCGATCCTGTCCCTCGACGTACTGGCGGATCGCCCCGATGTAGTTGCCCAGGTGCTTGCGCCCGGTCGGCTGGATGCCGCTGAAGATGATCGGTTTGGGCATGAGCGGCGGAGCCTACGCGGGCTCGGCCTGCGGCGCCTCTTCACCGGCGCGTTCCTGTGAATCGCAGTCGCTGCTGTGGCCGCACTCGCCGGCTTGGGCTGAGCCACGGCTGGGGACGGCTTGGCGGCGGCGTTTCGGGTTCCGGACGCCGATGCCGGCGACGATGCCGCCGAGGATCATCAGGATCCCGGCGATGCCGAGACCGAGACGGAAGGAGGAGGTCGAGGCGTCTTCGGCAGCCGCCGTGACCCGGTCGCTTTCGGCCGCGGACAGGTCTTCGGCGGCGGGGACGGCGAGTGGCTTTTCCTTCGCTTCTTCGACCGCGGCGTTCGCGGCCGACGACATCGGCGCGCTCCCAAGACCGTCGTCGAGCTTGGCGCCGAAGCTGGCGGAGATGACCGCGCCGAGCACGGCGATCGCCAGCAGTCCCGCCACCCGGGAGACGCCGTTGTTGACGCCGGAAGCGATTCCGACCCGGTGTTCGTCGACCGAGTCGAGGACGGTCGCGGTCAGCGGCGCCACGGTCGCCGAGAGCCCGACGCCGAAGACGAGCAGCCCCGGGAGGACGTCGGTCAGGTAGCTCGCATCGGGTCCGATCCGCATCATCATCAGCAGCCCGATGCCGCCGACGATCGGGCCGGCGCTCATCGGCACCCGCGGGCCGGTGCCGGAGGCGATGCGGCCGAAGCGGGGCGAGAGGAAGAACATCAGGATCGAGATCGGGGTCGTCGCCAGTCCCGCCTCGAGGGGCGAGAAGCCGACCACCTGCTGCAGGTAGAGGCCGACGAAGAAGAGGCCGCCGATCAGGCCGGCGTAGGTCGCCAGCGTGGTCAGGTTGGTGACCCAGAAGTTGCGGATGCGGAAGAGGCCGAGCGGCAGCATCGGGTGGCGGGCGGTCGCCTCGCGGAGGATGAAGAGGCCGAAGCAGAGGATCCCGATGGCCATCGTCCCCCAGACCAGCGGATCGCTCCAGCCGCGCGAGGGCTGCTCGATCAGGGCAAACGTCGGACCGCCGAGGCCGATCGCCGAGAGCGCGATCCCAGCCCAGTCGATGCCGAGGAAGGCGTCCTCGTCGCGGCTCTCCTCGACCGAGTGGAGGGTCAGGAAGACGGTCGCCGCGATCAGCGGGATGTTGACCCAGAAGATCGCCCGCCAGGAAGTGATCCCGATCAGCGCGCCGCCGCCGGCCGGGCCGATCACAGTCGCGATCCCGGTCCAGGCGGTCCAGGTCCCGACCGCCTTGCCGCGCGCTTCGCCCTCGAAGGTCGAGGCGACGATCGCCAGCGAGCCCGGCACCAGCAGCGCCCCGGCGACGCCCTGCAGGGCGCGGGCGCCGATCAGGAACTCGTCGGTCGGCGAGATCGCGCAGAGGATCGAGGTGACGCCGAAGCCGATCAACCCGATGACGAAGATCCGCCGCCGCCCGAACTGGTCGCCGAGGCTGCCACCGACGAGCAGCAGGGAGACCAGCGCCAGCGTGTAGGCCTCAACCACCCACTGCTGGCCGGCGAGGCCGACGTCGAGCCCGTCGCTGATCGCCGGCAGGGCGACGTTGACGACGGTGCTGTCGAGGAAGACGACGGTCGAGCCGAGGATCGTCGCGATCAGAGTTAGGCGCTGGGATCGAGACATCCCGGCGAGTCTAGGCGGGCAGGCCGGCGGGTGCGGGACCTCTGGGCGCGGCTCGTCCGTATAAGGGATATGCGGAAGCTCCTGCCACTCCTCGTCGCCCTGCTTGCTGTGCTCGCCCCGGCGGCGGCCAGCGCCGACGGCGGCGGCATCCTCGGTGGCACCAAGAGCTTCACCGACCCCCCCTACCGCTACGTCGCCCTCACCCCCCGCACCCGCCACCCGCTGACGGTGGTGGAGCGAATCGACCTGCGGGACTCGACGATCGACCGCTGGTGGTACCTGCGCGGCTCCTACTACCTGCCGGCGGTTGCCACCGATGGCAGCCCCGGGGGGATCTCCGCCAACGGCATCCTCCCGCTGATCTCCCTTCCCCGTCGCTATCCGCCGCGGCATTCGCGGTTCGCCCTCCTCGACACCCGGCTCTTCCTCCGCCATCCCCACCACGGGTCCGGCGCTCCGCGCCATGCGGTCACGCGCATCGACCTGAGGGGCGCCTACGGCTTCGATGCGATCTCACCCGACGGGGCGCGGGTCTACCTGATCCGCAACTTCTTCAGGCGAGGAGAAGTGCGCCATTACGAAGTGCGAGCGCTGGACGGGACCAGCGGAAGGCTGCTGCCGGGGGCGATCGTCGACCCGAAGGAGCCCGACGAGCGAATGCAGGGCTCCCCCGTCACCCGGGTCAGCAGCCGCGACGGTCGCTGGGCCTACACCCTCTACACCGGCCGCGAAGAGACCTTCCTCCACGCCCTGGACACGGTCGGCGGACGTGCGGTCTGCGTCGATTTGCCCCAGCTCGAGCACCTGCGCGAACCGTTCCAGCTGCGGCTGCGGCTCGCGGACGGCGGCCGCACGATCGTCGTCTACAGCCGCGACCACAAGGACGCCGGTGCCTCGCCGCTGCGCGAGATCGATAGCGGGAGCCTCCAGGTGCGACGCCCAGTGGCCATGTCGGGCTTCTTCCACCAGCTGTTCGCCTTCCTGTCATGGGGCGGCGGGTGAGAGAAGATTGAGATGTCCGGAGGAGATCGCAGTTGGAGACTGAGAGCGGCGGGAACGAGCGGCGGCTCGTGCGCGAAGCCCAAGCGGGCTCCGGCGCCGCGATGGCGCGGCTGTACTCGCTGCACTGGCGCAGTGCCTACCGCGCCGCCTACCTCGTCGTCCACGACGCCGCGACCGCCGAGGACGTGGCGCAGGACGCCTTCCTCGCCGCGGTCGCGGCGCTCGACCGCTTCGACCGGCGGCGCCCTTTCGGTCCCTGGCTGCACCGGATCGTCGTCAACCGCGCCCTCGACTGGGCGCGCCGGGAGGCGCTGCGGCACAAGGTCGCACGGGAGCACTCGGTCTTCGAGCCGCTGCCGCCGCCCCAGGAGATCGGCGGCGAGATGATCGCGGCGCTGAAGGAGCTGCCCCCCGAGCAGCGCGCGGTCGTGGTCCTGCGCCACCTGCTCGAGTACACACCGGGGGAGATCGCCGAGATGCTGGAGCTGCCGCGGGGCACGGTCAACTCGCGGCTGCGGCGCGGGCTCGATCGGCTGCGCGAGGTGGCGGAGACGGAGCGGCTAGCGGGGGATCGGCGATGACCGACGAGAAGCTCAAGCGCGCACTGCGGGAGGTCCCGATCCCTGAATCGGCCGAGGCGGAGGAGCGGGGCCGGCAAATGGTCGCCGCCGCTTTCGGGGAACGGCGGGGCGACGACTCCGAGGTTGGGGGGGCTATGACCCCCGCGAGCTCGGAGAGGCGAAGCAGGCGGCCAATCCCTCGCCTCGCGCTAGGACTCTCCCTGGCGGCGGTGCTCGCGATCCTGCTGCTCTCGCCGGCCGGGGCCACCGTGCGGAACTGGGTCGACGACACCTTCACCGCCTCTCCTCCTCGCCCCGAACCAACGCTGGCGAAGGTCCCCGGCGGCGGGCGCCTGCTCGTGCAGACCGGCGAAGGCCCCGTGGTCGTGCAGCCGGACGGCTCGAAGCGGCTGCTCGGCGACTACGAAGGGGCAAGCTGGTCCCCCCACGGTCTCTTCGTCGCCGCGGTCAAGGGGCGGAGCCTGAGCGCGCTCGAGCCCGACGGGACCAGCCGCTGGTCGATCACCGCGGCGCAGAGAGTCGCGGACCCCAGGTGGTCGCCGTCGGGCGAACGGATCGCCTACCGCTCGGGGAAGTCGCTGCGGATCGTCGCCGGCGACGGCAGCGGCGACCACCTCGTCAATCCGCAGACCGCTCCGGTCGCCCCCGCCTGGTCGCCGTCTGGGACGCCGGAACTGGCATATGTCAACGGGCAAGGACAGCTGCGGATCGCCACCAGCGAGAAGAGCGCCAGCCGTTCGGGGGCGCCGCCGGACATGGCCGGGGCGGTAGTCGGCCCGTGGGTCAGGAAGATCGACTGGGGCGCTGGCGGGCAGTCCATCCTCGAGGTCTCACCCGGCTCGCTGGACCTGCAAGGGATGCGGCTGAACAAGCTCGAAGGCAGATCGGAATTGCGACGCCGCACCTCGCTTCCGATCGCGCCGGGGGCGACGGTTGTCGACGCCGCCCTCGCACCCCAACGACCGCTCGTCGCCGCCTCGGTCACCTTCTGGAAGAAGCACGGCACCTACAGCGAGGCCGTGGTCTACCGGCCGGGGAAGCAGCCGCGGACCCTGCTCAGCGTCCCGGGCAGCCTCGGCCAGGTCGAATGGTCTCCCGACGGCCGCCGCCTCCTCATCGCCTGGCCCGGTGCCAACCAGTGGCTCTTCCTGCCGCTCGGCCGTGACAGAGGCCGGGCCATTGCCGACATCTCCAAGGCGATCGCCCCCAGCGGCCGGCCGACCAGCTTCCCCCTGCTCGCCGGTTGGTGCTGCCGGCGCTAGCTGGAAGCCTCCGGCTCCGGTTCGCGCAGCTGCGCGGCGGGCGTGAAGAAGTTGCGGTAGGCGAGCAGGGTCGCGGTGAGAGCCGAGATCGAGACGCTGCCGAGGAGGGTGTAGAGGAGGATCAGCTGCAGGCGGACGGCGTCGGTGGGGCTGGCGCCGGCGAGGAGCATGCCGACCATCGTCCCGGGGAAGAAGATCAGGCCGGTGGTCTTGGTCGAGTCGATGAGGGCGATCATTCCCGAGCGCAGGGAGCGGCGGATGGTCGGGGCCGCGGCTTCGCGGGCGGTGGCGCCGAGCGCAAGCGAGGCCTCGATCCGGGCGCGGGAGTCGCCCATCTCGTCGCCGAGGCGGTCGAGGGCGACGGCGCTCGCGGTCATCGCGTTGCCGATCACCATGCCGCCGACCGGGACCAGGTAGCGCGGAGTCGGATCGAAGATGCCAAGGGCGACGACGAGGCCGAGCGTGCTGCCGCCGGCGAGCGCGAGGGCGATCAGCAGCGGGCGGAAGGAGTCGGGAACCTTGGCGGCGCGGTGGCGGGCGGTGATCGCGCCGAAGAGGACCATCACCGCCAGCAACGCCAGGACCAGCCAGATCGTGTCGGCCTCGAAGATCAGCTTGATCGCGTAGCCGACCAGAGTCAGCTGGACGATCGAGCGGGCGGTGGCAACGGCGATGTCGCGCTCGAGGTCGGCCTTCTGCCAGAAGGAGATCGCCGCCGCCAGGGCGACGAGCGCCAGCGAGGCGGCGACCTGCCAGACGGCGATGTGGATCGAGGTGGCGGCGGACGCCAACGGGATCACGCCAGCACCTCCGCCAGCGGGCCGCAGCCGGCGAGGCGGCCGCCCTCGAGGCGCAGCACCCAGTCGCTGAGGCGGCGGGCCTGCTCGGGGTCGTGGCTGACGAGGACGGTCGAGATCTCGAGTTCGCGGCGCAGCTCCGCCAGGGCGGCCTCGATCGTGTCGCGGGCGGCGTGGTCGAGGGCGGAGGTCGGCTCGTCGAGCAGGAGGACCCGCGGCCGCTGCGCCAGCGCCCGCGCCAGCATCGCCCGCTGCTGCTCGCCGACCGAGAGCTTGGCGACGTCGCGCTCGCCGAAGGAGTCGTCGAGGCCGGCATGGGCGAGCGTCGCCTCCAGCTCCAGCGGCTCGCCGGCGAGCTCGGCCGCGTAGCGCAGGTTCGACTCCACGGTCCCGTCGAGCAGCGCCGGCAGCTGCGGGACCAGGCCGACCTCGCGCCGCAGCGCCAGCGGCTCGTAGGAGCGCAGTGGCCGGCCGCGGTAGGCGATCTCGCCGCGATCGGGATCGGCGAGCCGGTTCAGCAGCCGCAGCAGCGTCGACTTGCCGGCGCCGGAGGGGCCGACGATCGCCGTCGCGCCCTCCGGAATCCCGGCGCCGAGCGAGTCGAGAACGGTCTTGCCGCCGCGGTCCAACCCCACGTCCCGAAGCTCGAAGAGCACCGCCGGATCATCGCTGATCGGAGGCGGGCGCAAGATGAGTGCCGTAGGGCTACCTCTATGGCCGCCGGGCGCGTTTGGTTGAGACAATCTGGGTAAGGAACTCGAACGAGGAAAACCAGTTGAGGAACGCAGACCATGGCTAGAGCAATTTGGAGCGGGACGATCAGTTTCGGGCTGCTGAACGTGCCCGTGCGGCTGTTCAGCGCCGTGGCGCGGCGCAACATCGCCCTGCGGGAGATCCGCGAGTCCGACAGCTCGAGGATCAAACACAAACGGGTCGCCGAAGGGACCGACGAGGAGGTCCCCTACGAGAACATCGTCAAGGCCTACGAGCTGACGCCCGGCCAGTACGTGCCGCTGAGCAAAGACGAGATGTCGGCGCTGGCGCCGGAGAAGACGCGGGCGATCGACGTCCAGGACTTCGTCGACATCGAGGAAATCGACCCCATGTACTTCGACAGCCCCTACTACCTGGGGCCGGCCGACGGCGCCGAGAAGGCCTACTCGCTGCTGGCGGCGGCGATGGAAAGCTCGGGCAAGGCGGCGATCTCCCGCTTCGTCTTCCGCAACAAAGAGCACCTGGCGGCGATCCGCGCCTCCGACGGCGTGCTGACGCTGACGACGATGCGCTTCCACGACGAGGTCGTGCCGCCGTCCGAGCTGGATGACGCCCTCCCGGACAAGAAGCCGAAAGTCGCCAAACGCGAGCAGCAGATGGCCGAGCAGCTGATCGACTCGCTGAGCACCGAATTCGAACCCGACGCCTACAAGGACGAGTACCGCGAACAGCTGCTGGCGCTGATCGAACAGAAGGCCGAAGGCAAAGAGATCGTCGCGCCCGAGGCCGAGGCGCCGAAAGCGACCAAAGCCCCGGATCTGATGGCGGCGCTGGAGGAATCGATCGCCGCGGTGAAAGAGAAAGGCGGCAGCGGCGACGGCGCGAAAGCGGCGAAACCGAAAAAAGCCGCCAAATCGCCCAAATCGAAGAGCAAATCGAGCTCGAAATCCAAATCGAAATCGAAAAGCTCTTCCCGCTCCAAAGCCAAAGCTTCCAAATAGGCTCTAGCGCGTGGGCGAGACGCGCCAGGTCGAGGTCGAGGGCAAAGAGCTCAAGCTCTCCAACCTCGACAAGGTGATGTACCCGAAGACCGGGTTCACCAAGGGCGAGATGGTCGACTACTACGCCAAGGTGGCCCCGGCGATCGTCCCCCACCTGAGCGGCCGCGCGGTGACGCTGCGGCGGTTCCCGGAAGGGATCGAGGACCTCGACGCCGCCTTCTACGAGAAGCGCTGCCCGAAACACCGGCCGAAGTGGGTGAAGACGGCGAAAGTGCAGGCGGGGCCGCGCGCGGGCGTGATCGAGTTTTGCGTCTGCGACAGCCTGCCGACGCTGATCTGGATGGCGCAGCTGGCGGCGCTAGAGCTGCACCCCTCGCTCTCGAAAAGCCGGGCACCGAAACGGCCGACGGTCGTCGCCTTCGACCTCGACCCCGGGCCGCCGGCCGACGTCGTCGACTGCTCGCGGGTGGCGCTGCGCCTGCGCGAGGTCCTCTCCCAGCTCAACCTCGAGTGCTTCGCCAAGACCTCGGGCTCGAAGGGCATGCAGCTCTATGTCCCTCTCAACACCAAGATCTCCTACGAGCAGACCCGCCCCTTCGCCCAGGCGATCGCCCAGGTCGTCGCCAACCAGGACCCCGAGAACATCCTCGCGAAAATGGGCAAAAAGACCGACCGCAGCGGCAAGGTCTTCATTGACTGGTACCAGAACAACGAACGCAAAACGACGATCTCCGTCTACTCGCTGCGCGCCCGCGAACGCCCCACCTGCTCGACGCCGGTGACCTGGGAGGAGGTCGAGCAAGCGGCGGAGTCAGGAAAGGGCGACCACCTCGTCTTCGAGACCAAGGACGTCCTCGCTCGTCTCGATCAGCACGGCGACCTCTTCGCCCCGGTGCTGGAGTTGGAGCAGCAGTTGCCGCAGCTTTGACGCCGCGGCCGGGTTGATACCGATGTGCGAATAACGAGAACCCGACTTGGCATCGCGGCTGTGGCCCTGTACCTGTTGCTGCTCGTTCTGCTGGCGCCGGCGGGGGTGCATGCCTCGCCCGAACCGCCGCCGCCCGGGACGCCGCCGTCGCTGACCGGTCTGGAAATGACCGCGCGCACGATCCTCTCCCCAGGCACCCCTAGGGACACCCGTTCGAAGCTGCCGCGGAAGACGATCTTCTCCTTCTTCGTCAACCAGGACGCGACCGTCAGCGTCGTCTTCAAGCAGGTCCGCAAAGACGGCAGCCTCGTGCGGCGCGGAGCGGTGACCCGCGAAGGTTTCGCCGGCAAGAATAGGATCCGCTTCGAAGGCAAGCTGCCGAAGCCGAAGGGCGGGATCCAGTTCCTCACCGCCGGGCGTTATCGGGCCTTCTTCACCTCGCACAACGAGAACGGCAGCTCGCCCGAAGCCTCGATCGGCTTCCGCGTCGTGCGCCCGAAGAACTAGCTAGTCGAACTGCTGCCGCACGACCGGCTGGCGGGTTGCCCTGACCTCGTCGAGACGGCGGACGGGGGTCGTGTAGGGGGCGTTTTTGGCGAGGTCGGGATTGGTCTCGGCCTCGGTGAGGATCTTCTCGATGGCCTCGGCGAAGGCGTCGAGGGACTCTTTGGTCTCGGTCTCGGTCGGCTCGACCATCAGGGCCTCGTCGACGAGGAGCGGGAAGTAGACGGTCGGCGGGTGGAAGCCGAAGTCGAGCAGGCGCTTGGCGAGGTCGAGGGTGGCGAGGCCGAGGTCGCGCTTCATCGGCTTGCCGGAGAGGACGAACTCGTGCATGCAGTGACGGTCGAAGGCGATCGGCAGCCGCTCGCCGGCGCGATCCTTGGCGAGGAGAGCCTTCAGGTAGTTGGCGTTGAGGACCGCGGTCTCGGAGGCCTCGGTGAGGCCATCGCCGCCAAGGCTGAGGATGTACGCATAGGAGCGGACGAAGACGCCGAAGTTGCCCTGGAAGCCGCGCAGGCGGCCGATCGACTTCGGGCGCTCGAAGTCGAGGTCGAAGCTGGGACCGTGGCCGTTGGAGCCCTCGCGGCGGACCACCTGCGGCTTCGGCAGGTAGGGCTCGATCCGGTCGGAGACCGCGATCGGGCCGGCCCCAGGACCGCCGCCGCCGTGCGGCTGGCTGAAGGACTTGTGGAGGTTGACGTGGACGATGTCGAAGCCCATGTCGCCGGGGCGCGAGTGGCCCATCACCGCGTTGAGGTTGGCGCCGTCGTAATAGAGGGTGCCGCCGGCCTCATGAATCAGCGAGGCGATCTCGGCGATGTTTTCGTCGAAGACGCCGAGCGTGTTCGGGTTGGTCAACATCAGGCAGGCGACCTCGCCCTCGTTCTCGGCCAGCTTCGCCCGCAGGTCGTCCATCTCTACCCCGCCCTGCTCGTCCGTCGCGACTTTGACCACCTCGAAGCCGGCCATCGTCACCGAGGCGGGATTGGTCCCGTGCGAGGTGTCGGGCGCCAGCACCTTCGTCCGCTCTTCGCCGCGATCGGCGTGGTAGGCGCGGGTCAGCAGCAGGCCGGCGAGCTCGCCGTGGGAGCCGGCGCTCGGCTGCAGGCTGACGTGCGGCAGGCCGCAGATCTCACTGAGCGACTCCTGCAGCAGCCACATCAGCTCCAGCGCCCCCTGGGCGCGGCGCGGGTCCTGCGCCGGGTGCAGGCGGGCGTGGCCGGGCAGCGCCGCGACCCGCTCGTTCAAACGCGGGTTGTGCTTCATCGTGCAGGAGCCGAGCGGGTAGAAGCCGCTGTCGAGGTCGAAGTTGCGCCGCGAGAGGCGGTTGTAGTGGCGGACGATCTCCGGCTCGGCGATCTCCGGCAGGCGCGGCGCCTCCGAGCGCAACAGCTTCTCCGGGATCAGCTCGCCCAGCGGCTTCTCCGGCACTTCGGCGTCGGGCAGGGCCGCGGCGCGACGGCCCGGCTTCGACTTCTCGTAGATCGTCTGCGCCCTTTCGGCCTGCATCGGCGTCTCGATCAGCGCCATCAGGCCGCACCCCCGACTTGTGGTTCCTTAGTCGGGTCAGAGCCGACAAAGGAACCACGCTCTGCGCTGACGGCTGCCTCCAAGGCTTCGGCCAGCTCGTCGATCTGGGCCTTGGTCCGCCGCTCGGTGATCGCAACCAGGAGGCCGTCCTCGAACTCGGGATACTCGCGGCCTAGCGGGTAGCCGGCGGCGATCCCGCGCTCGGCAACGCGGTTGAGCACCTTCTCCACGGGAGCATCCAGCCGCACCGCGAACTCGCGGGCGACCGGCGCCTCGTGCAGCAGCTCGACCCCGTCGACCGCGGCCAGCCGCTCGCGGGCGTAGGCGGTCCGCTGGACCAGCAGCTCGCCGAGCTCGCGGAAGCCCTGGCGGCCGAGCCAGGCGAGGTGGACCATCGCTCCGAGCGCGTTCAGCGCCTGGGCGGTGCAGATGTTGTTGGTCGCTTTCTCGCGGCGGATGTGCTGCTCGCGGGTCTGCAGGGCGAGGACGAAGCCGCGGCGGCCGTCGACGTCCTCGGTTTCGCCGGCGATCCGGCCCGGCATGCGGCGGATCTGCGCCTCGGTCGCGCAGAAGAAGCCAAACGAGGGACCGCCGAAGTCCAAGCGGTTCCCCAGCGGCTGGCCCTCGCCGAGGGCGAGGTCGGCACCGCACTCTCCCGGCGGCTTGAGGATCCCGAGCGTCATCGGGTCACAGGCGACGATCAAGAGCGCGCCGTGCTCCTTCGCCGCCGCCCCGAGCGCCTCGACGTCCTCGACCGCGCCGAGGAAGTTCGGGCTCTGGAGGAAGACGGCGGCGGTCTCGCCATCGACCGCCGCGGTCAGCGCCGCAGCGTCGGTCCGCCCGCCCTCGAGCCCGACCTCGACCACCTCGGCGCCGTAGCCGACCGAGTAGGTGCGGAGCGTCTCGCGGCTGTGCGGGTGCAGGCCGCGGGAGACGACGAACTTGCGCCGCTTCGTCGCGCCCATCGCCAGGTACCCGGCCGAGGCGACCGAGGACGGTCCCTCGTAGAGCCCGGCGTTGGAGACCGGCAGCCCGGTCAGCTCCGACATCGCGGTCTGAAACTCGAACATCACCTGCAGGCCGCCCTGGCTGATCTCCGGCTGGTAGGGCGTGTACGGGGTGAGGAACTCGCTGCGCGAGGTGATCGCGTCGACGATCGCCGGCACGTAGTGGTCGTACATCCCGGCGCCGACGAAGCAGACCTGCTCCTCGGCGTCGGCGTTGCGCTCGGCGAGCGCCGCCAGCCGCTCGTAGACCTCCGCCTCGCTCAACCCGTCCGGCAGCGCCAGCGGCCGGCCCAGGCGCAGCGGCTCGGGGATCTGCTCGAAGAGCGCGTCGACCGAATCGACGCCGATCGCGGCGAGCATCTCCCGCCGGTCGTCGGGGGTGGCGGAGGTGTAGCGAGTCACCTGGCTAAGGCTAGGGAAGCGGGTGGCTGGGCTTCTCGCCTAGCGGTCCAGCATCTTGCGGTATTCCTGAACGCCGAGCAGGGTCTCCGCCTCCTCGGGGGCGGTCAGCCGAACTTTGACCAGCCAGCCCTCGCCGTAGGGATCCTCGTTGACCTTCTCCGGCGCGTCCTGGAGCGCGTCGTTGACCTCGACGATCTCGCCCGAGAGCGGCGCGATCACGTCGGAGACCGCCTTCACAGACTCGACCTCGGCGTAGGAGGAGTCTTTCTGGATCGTCGCCCCGACCTCCGGAGGGTCGAAGAAGACGACCTCGCCGAGCGAGTCCTGGGCGTACCAGGTGATCCCAAGGGTCGCCTGATCTCCGTCGACCCTGGCCCAGTCGTGTTCCTCGTGGTAGCGGAGGTCGTCGGGGTAGGTGCCTTCTGATGACTCGGGTGCCAAGGCTCAGCTCCTTTTCGCGTAGAGGGGCTTGGAAGCTATCCGGGCGGGGCGGCGCTTGCCGCGCACGTCGATCTCGATCGAGGTCCCGACCTCGGCCAGCTCCGAGCGAACGTAGGCCATCCCGGCGCCGACCTCCAGCGAGGGCGAGAAGGTGCCGCTGGTGACGGCGCCGATCTGCTCGTCGCCCCCGCCCCGCATCACGGGATTGCCTTCGCGCGGAATCCCCTGACCCTCGATCTCGAAGGCGACGAGCTTCTCGGCGGTGCCCTCGGCACGGGCGCGGGCGACCGCCTCGGAGCCGATGAACCCCGTCTCCTCCTTGCAGCACCAGCCGAGGCCGGCCTCGATCGGGTTGCGCTCCGGGGTCAGCTCGTTGCCGTGCAGCGGATAACAGACCTCCAGCCGCAGGGTGTCGCGGGCGCCGAGGCCGCAGGGGACGACGCCGGCGTCGAGCAGCTCGGCCCAGATCGGCACCGCGACCTCGGGGTCGAGCAGCAGCTCGACCCCGTCCTCACCGGTGTAGCCGGTGCCGCAGGCAAGCGCCGGGCGGCGGCCGATCTGGACGTGGGCGACGTGGAAGCGCGGCGGCAGCTCGACCCCGAGCGCGCGGGCGACGACGTCGCGGGCGTGCGGACCCTGGACGGCGAGCATCGCGTAACGGTCGGCGACGTCGCGGACGAGGGCGTCGAACTCGCGGCTCTGGCGGCCGAGCCAGGCGAGGTCGGTCTCGTGGTTGGCGGCGTTGGTGACGACGAGGTAGCGATCGCCCCCGAGCCGGTAGGCGAAGAGGTCGTCGATGACGCCGCCGTCCTCGTTGCAGAGGACGGAGTACTGGGCGCCGCCGACGTGGACTTTGGCGACGTCGTTGGAGAGGACCCGCTGCAGGAAGGCGAGCGCGCCCGGCCCCTCGACCTCGACCTGGCCCATGTGGGAGACGTCGAACATGCCGGCGTGCCGCCGCACCGCCGAGTGCTCCTCGCGGATCCCCTCGTAGGTGACCGGCATCTCCCAACCGGCGAAATCCACCACCTTCGCCCCAAGGGCAAGGTGCTGCTCATAAAGAGGAGTACGCATCGACCCCAGCCTATTGAGGCAAGGGCACCGGGTGCCCCTCTCACAGAGGCTCAAGAGACCACGTGAGCGCCCAGCAGCCGGCTCAGCTGCGCGACGGTCTCTGGGAGAGGGGCACCCGGTGCCCCCGACCTACTCTTTGAGGAACCCCGGCACGTCGATGTCGTCCTCCGAAACCCTAAGTTTGCGGATCTCGGTGTCCTCGGCGGAGACGCGGGGGCGGCTCTCGTAGCGCCGGCGCACTCGCTGAGGCGAGCGGGCCAGCAGCTCGAAGCCTTCGAAGCCGGTGGCGATCACCGTGACGCGAACCTCGTCCTTCATCGACTGGTCGACGACCGAGCCGAAGATGATGTTGGCGTTGTCATCGGCCTCGGCCTGGACCAGCTGAGCGGCCTCGTTGACCTCGAACAGGCCGAGGTCCTCGGGGCCGGTGATGTTCAGCAGCATCCCGGTCGCGCCTTTGATCGACTCCTCGATCAACGGCGAGGTGATGGCTGCCTTGGCGGCGTCGAGCGCGCGGGCCTCTCCGGTCGCCGAGCCGACGCCCATCAGGGCCGAGCCGGCGTCGCGCATGATCGTCCGCACGTCGGCGAAGTCGAGGTTGATCAGGCCGGGGATCGTGATCAGGTCGGTGATGCCCTGCACGCCCTGGCGAAGGATGTCGTCGGCCTGGCGGAACGCCTCGAGGACGCTGGTCCGCCGCTCGACCGCCTGCAGCAGCTTCTCGTTCGGGACGATGATCAGGGTGTCGACTTTGTTGCGCAGTTTCTCGATGCCCTCGAGCGCCTGCTGCATCCGCCGTTTGCCCTCGAACTCGAACGGTTTGGTCACCGCGCCGACGGTGAGCGCACCGATCTCCTCCTTGGCGATCTCGGCGATCACCGGCGCCGAACCGGTGCCGGTACCGCCGCCCTCGCCAGCGGTGACGAAGACCATGTCGGCACCCTTCAGCGCCTCCTTGATCTCGTCGCGGCTCTCCGCCGCCGCGCCCGCCCCGACCTCGGGGTTGCCGCCGGCGCCAAGGCCGCGGGTCAACTCCTGCCCGATCGAGAGCTTGATGTCGGCGTCGCATGCCTGCAGCGCCTGCGCATCGGTGTTGACGGCGACGAACTCGACGCCGCGAATGCCGGCGTCGATCATGCGGCTGACCGCATTGGTGCCACCGCCGCCTGCGCCGACGACCTTGATGACCGCGAGGTAAGTGGATTCCATCTCCCGATTTTCTCCAGCGCGCCCGGTTTCCCTCTGGCGCTATTGAAAGCTTTCAGTTGAGTTGAGCCTTTGTTCCGTCCGAGCCTTCAGCGATGCTTGAGGGTCCAAGCCACTTCGGCAAACACGGAATTTGCGCTTGAACGTAGGGCATTCGGGGGTTTCTGTCAAACCCCCGCAGGGGGTCGTGCAGAGCCAGGATTCAACCACTACTTGAGGGTTGAAAGACTCTCAACCTCTGCTTGAAGGTTTCGGTAACCCCTTGCCAAAGCCGTTCCCGGGGTTCATTCGAGCCTCAGGGCGCAGGTGGAAGTTCGTGTTCGGAGCCACCGAACGAGGGTCGGTTAGGAGCCTGCAGGTCTACATAATCGAGCGCCGTCACTTCCGGGTCGGCAAGCACCGCGACCGCCGCGTGCCACTTCCGAGCGACCTTGGAGTCATCGCCGAAGAAGAGCTCGATCCCCGTGGTCAAGGTCACCTCCACCCCGCCGGCGCCGAAGCTGCTGCTTTCCACGTAAGGCCGAAGCTCGTTCGGTACGGCGGCGAGAACATGCACCTGTTCCAGCGCCGGCCCCTTCGCCCGACCGCCTTTAGGGGGCTCGTCAAGGGCCAGGCGCGGCAGCGGCGGTTCTTCGGGCAGCGGCAGCCAGCGAACCAGGGCACCGTCGGCGGCGACGCCGATCGCCTCTTCGCCTTCGCCGATCGTCGCCGCCAGCCGCGGCACCAGCACCCGTGGTTCGGCGGTGTCCTGGCGGATCAGAAACCAGTAGCCGAGGAGAAGCAGGATCGCGGCGACCGCCGCCGCCGCGACCAGCCGCGCTCTTAGAGATCCCAGCCGGCGGGCCACTCGACCTCCCCCAGGATCTGGACCTCTGGCTCGAGCGCGACCCCGAAGCGCTCGTGCACCCGTCGCCGCCCCTCCGCCATCAGCTCGAGCACATCGGCGGTGGTGCCGTTGTGGTCGTTCTCGACGAAGTTCGCGTGCTTCGGCGAAAAGCGGACACCGCCGTGACGTAGGCCTTGGCACCCCGCCGCCTCCAGCAGCTGTCCCGAGGAGCGACCCCGGGCGCGCTCGTCTTCAGGATTCTTGAAGGTCGAGCCGAAGGTCTTGATCCCGGACGGCTGGGCCTCGCGGCGGCGATCGCGCATCTCGGCCAGGGTGGCCTTGACCTCGTCGGGGTCGGCGGGATGAAGGTGAAAGGAGGCGCGGGCGACGACCTCCCCCGGTCCCAGGTTCGACCGCCGGTACTCGAAGCCGAGCTGGTCCGGCCCGCGCCGGTCGATACCGGCGGCGGTGCAGACGTCGACCCATTCGAGCACCCGCGCCAGCTCGCCGCCGTAGGCGTTGGCGTTCATCCGCACCGCGCCGCCGGCGGTGCCGGGGATGTTGACCCCGAACTCGAGTCCCGAGAGTCCCCAGGCCGCGGTTTTCGCCGCCGCCGAAGGGAAGCGGTAGCCACCGCCGCAGACGACCCGCTCGCCGTCGCGCTCGATCTCCGCCAACTCGCCGTCCAACTTGATCGCCAGCCCGCGGAAGCCGGCGTCGGCGACGAGCAGATTCGAGCCCGAGCCGATCACCCCGATCGGCAGCCCCTCGGTCTCGGCCCACCGCAGGGCGGCGACCAGGCTCTCCTCGTCCGCAGGTCGCGCGAACCAGTCTGCAGCGCCTCCGGTGCGAACCGTGGTCAGCCGCGCCAGCGGGAAGTCCCGCTGCACGCCCTCGGGTGGGGAGCTCACGTCCTCGCCCCCGCCGGGTTCGCCGGCTCGGTCACCAGCGCCTCGCCGAGCTTGAAGACGTCGCCAGCCCCGATCGTCACCAGCACCACTCCGTCGTCTCGGCTGCGGTCCAGGAGATCCGCGAGCGCGCGCTGGGCGGTGGCGGCTTCCGGCAGCCACCAGACGGGACTCCCCCCCGCCCGCTCGGCGGCGGCTTGGGCCACCTGCAGCCCGCTGACGCCGGCAAGCTCGCCGACCGGCTGCTCGCGGGCGGGATAGACGTCGAGGACGACCACCTCGTCGGCCAGCGTCAGCGCGGCGCCGAACTCGCTTGCAAATGCCTTGGTGCGCGAGTAGAGGTGGGGCTGGAAGACAGCGATCAGCCGGCTCGGCTGGAGTTCGCGCAAAGCCGAGAGCGCCGCCCGCACCTCGGTCGGGTGGTGGGCGTAGTCGTCATATATATGGACCGTCCCGCGCGAGCCCTTCAGCTGCAGGCGACGATGGACGCCGGCGAAGTTCGCGAGAGCCTCGGCAGCGGCGGCCACGTCGAGGCCGGCGAGCTCGATCGCGCCGAGGGCGGCGCGGGCGTTGCGGAGGTTGTGCTGGCCGGGCACCGCCAGCTGCAGATCCGGCGGACCGGGCGCGTGGGCGTCGAAGCGCACCTGCTCGCTGCGCTCCCCCAGCCACCCGATCTCCTCGTCGGCGGGAACGACCAGGCCGCGCGCCGGACCGACGAAGCTGCGGAAGGCTTCGTGCAGCTCGGCCAGCGATCCCCAGCGGGTGTGGTGGTCCATCTCGACGTTGGTGACGACGGCGACCTCGGGCCGCAGCCGCAGGAAGCTGGCGTCGCTCTCGTCGGCCTCGGCGACGACCCACTCGCCCTCGCCCCAGCCGGCGTTGGCGGGAGCGCCGTCGGGGCCGAGTCCCGGCACCTCGCCGCCGACGAAGAAGGCGGGGTCGGCGCCGATCGCCCGCAGCGCCCAGACCGTCATCGCGGTCGTCGTCGTCTTGCCGTGGGTGCCGGCGATCGCGATCAGCCGCTTCTCGGCGCAGAGCTCGGCCAGCAGCGCTCCGCGATGGATCGGCTCGCTCCCGCGCTCGCGCGCCAGCGCCAGCTCCGGGTTGTCCTCACCGATCGCCGTGGAGACGACTACCTCCGCGCCCTCCGGCAGGTTGGCGGCGTCGTGGCCGACAGCCGGCTCCAGTTCCGCCTCGCGCAGGCGTTCCATATAAGAGGAGTCGCTGCGGTCGCTACCGGTGACGGTCGCGCCGAGCCGCGCGCAGACCAGGGCCAGCCCGCTCATCCCGGCGCCGCCGATGCCGATGAAGTGCAGCCGCCGCTGCGACCACTCGCTCATCGCGCTGCCTCCAGGACCTGGTCGGCGATGCGGCGGGCGGCGTCGGGCTTGGCCAGGCGGCGGGCCGCAGCGGCCATCTCCACCAGGCGGGCCTCGTCGTTCAAGACCGCCGCTACCTCGGTCCCCAAGCGCACCGCCGTCAGCTCGGCGTCGGGGATGACGACGGCGGCGCCGCCAACGCGCATCCACTCGGCGTTGGCGGTCTGATGGTCGGCGGTGGCGAAGGGGAAAGGCGCGAGGATCGCGGGACGGCCGGCGGCGACCACCTCGAAGATCGAGCCGCCGGAGCGGGCGAGGACGAGGTCGGCGGCGGCGAGGGCGTCGCCGAGGTTCGGCTCGTACTCGAGCAGGGTGTAGCGGCCGTTCCCCGGCGCCGCGGCGAGCCGGCTCTCGATTTCCGGGAAGTCGCGCCTGCCGGCGATGTGGAGGACGTGGAAGTCGCGGCCGTCGTGCTCGGCGAAGGCCTCGATCGCGGCGTAGTTGATCGTGCGGGCGCCCTGGCTGCCGCCGAAGACCAGCAGGCAGCGGGCATCAGGGGGAATCCCGAAGCGCTCGCGCGCCTTCTCGCGATCGCCTTCCAGCACCGCTCTCGGCACCGGACGACCCGTCACCAGGTACGGCTCCCCCTCCCGCCCGGCGATCGGAAAGGCAAGGCAGACCCGCCGCGCCCGCCCGGCCAGCAGGCGGTTCGCCAGGCCGAGGTGGCTATCCGCCTCGCTCAACACCAGGGGCGTCCGCGTCAGCACCGCCGCCAGACCCGCCGGTCCGGCGACGTAGCCGCCGCCGCCCAGCACCACGTCGGCGCCGCGGCGGCGCAAGACCTTCCGTGCGTCCCCGACCGCGGTGACGGCCTCCGCCCCGGCCCGCGCCGCCTTCAGCGGGTTGCGGCGGTCGATCCCGCGCACCTTGACCAGGTCGATCTCGTACCCCGCCGCCGGAACCAGTTCGGCCTCCATCCGCCCCCGAGCGCCGAGGAAGCTGACCTCGGCGCCGCTATCCCGAAGCTCGTCGGCGACCGCCATGGCGGGTACGACGTGCCCCGCCGTTCCCCCCGCCGCCACTACGACCTTTGGCTTTCCTGGCACCGCTCGCACGACTCCTTCGTTGTTTCTCGGCGGCGGGCGCGCGCCCGCCTTGGACGACGCGCAGTTTGCCAGCGCCGGTGGTCGAGCCCCGCGCCGCGGCCGCCTTGCCGCCGCGGGCGACGTTGAGGATCAGGCCGACGGCGAACAAGGTCGCCAGCAGTGAGCTGTTGCCATAGGAGACGAAGGGCAGCGGCACGCCGGTCAGCGGCGCCAGCCCCATCACCGCGAAGAGGTTGATCGTCGCCTGCACCAAGACCAGCGAGGTGAGCCCGGCGACCAGCAGCTTCGAGTAGTTGTCCTTCGCTTTCTGGGCGGTTTTCAGCCCGGCGTAGCCGAACATCCCGAAGAGGCCGACCACGCCGGCGATCCCGACCAGCCCCAGCTCCTCGCCGATCACCGCCGAGATCATGTCGGTGTGGGCCTCGGGCAGGTAGAAGGCCTTCTGAACCCCGTTGCCGATCCCGACCCCGAAGAGGCCGCCCGAGCCGAGCGCGATTTTCGCCTGCGCCGCCTGGAAGCCGGCTCCGGAGGCGTCCGCGGTTGGGTTGAGGAAGGAGGTGAGTCTGGCCATCCGGTAGGGCTCGACGACCGCCATCAGCAGCGCCAGGCCGCCGATCACCAGGGCGATCTTGCCGAGGTCGACGGGCCGCACCCCGGCGGCGATCAGGGTGGCGGCGACCGAGAAGCAGATCACCATCGTCGTCCCCATGTCCGGCTGCAGCATGATCAGCAGACAGGAGGCGCCGGCGACGAGGAGGAAGGGCATGATCCCTTCCAGCGAGCGGGCCCGCTTCGGCTTGCGCGCCAGCAGGTCGGCGCCGTAGAGGATCAGCGCCACCTTGGCCAGCTCCGAGGGCTGGATCTGGAGGAAGCCGCCGCCGATCCAGCGGGTCGCCCCGTTGACTTCGGTGCCCATCCCGAGCACGGCGACGAGGAGGAAGATCGAGACGCCGAGCAGCAGCGGCGTCAGGTCGCGGATCGCTTTCAAACCGTGGCGAGCGGTGACGTGCATGACGATCAGGCCGACGACGCCGAACATCAGCGTCCGCTTCAGATAGAAGGCGCTGTCGGAGAGGCCGCCGTCCTGGAGGACGCGGGTGGTCGAGCTGGCGGAGAAGACCATCACCGCCCCCAGCGCCAGCAGGCAGAGGGTCGCCGTCAGCAGCATGTTGTACTCGGGCGAGACGCGGGCGCGGGCGCGCTTCTTCTTCGCCGGCTTCCTTTTCGCGCCTTTGGCGCGGCGGAGGGACTTCGAGCCCGCGCTCATCCCTCCAACCCCCGGACGATCTCGCGGAAGCGGTCGCCGCGCTGCTCGAAGTTGTCGAAGGCGTCGAAGCTGGCGCAGGCCGGCGAGAGCAGGACGACCTCGCCCGGTTGCGCGACGGCGGCCGCCCGGCGCACCGCGTCCTCGAGGTCCTCGCAGCGGTGCAGCTCGACCCCCGCTTCGAGCACCGGCGCCAGCTCGCGCGCCATCCGCTCGCTGGTGGCACCGATCAGGTAGCAGGCACGGACCCGCTCGCGGATCGGGTCGATCAGCGGCGTGAACGGCTCCTCCTTCTCGCTGCCGCCGAGGATCGCGTGGACGCCGCCCGCGAAGGCGCGGATTCCGACGGTCGCCGAGGCGACGTTGGTCGCCTTCGAGTCGTTGATGAAGCGCACCCCACCGATCTCGGCCACCTGCTCCAACCGGTGCGGGACGCCGGCGAAGCTGCGCAGACCCTCGCGGACCGCCTCGCGGTCGATCCCCATCGCCAGCGCCGCCGCGGCGGCGGCCATCGCGTTGGCGACGTTGTGCTCGCCGAAGAGCCCGAGCTCGGCGACCGCCAGCAGCGGCTCGTCGCCGTAGAAGATCGTCCCCTCGGGGAGCGAGACCTCGCAATCGGGCGCGGCGCCGTGGCAGAAGGCGAGCCGGCGGGCGCAGCCGCCGAGGTCGACGCCGGCGAGGAAGGGGTCGTCGGCGTTGTAGACGGCGACGTCGTCGTTGCCCTGGTTGGCGAAGATCCGCAGCTTCGCGGCCAGGTAGGACTCCAGGTCGCGGTGGCGGTCGAGGTGGTCCGGCGCGAGGTTGAGGAAGACCGCGCACTCGGGCGCGAAGGCGACGGTGTCTTCGAGCTGGAAGCTCGAGCACTCGCAGACGATCGTCTCGTCGGCGGCGACCTCCCCGACCAGCTCCGAGACCGCGGTGCCGACGTTCCCGGCCACCGACACCGGCTCGCCGGCTCTGCGGTAGAGATGGCCGAGCAGCTCGACCGTCGTCGTCTTGCCGTTGGTGCCGGTGACGGCGAGGAAGCGGTTCGGCAGCGCCCGCCAGGCAAGCTCGAGCTCCCCCATCACCTCGATCTCCCGCTCCAACGCGCCAGCGATCACAGGCGCCTCCCGGGGAACACCCGGGCTCTTGACGACCGTGTGGGTCCCCTCGAGCTGCGCCAATCCATCCGTATCCAGAAAGACTTCGACGCCGACCCCCTCCAGCCCTGCCGCCCCCTGCGGATGCCCCTTATCGACCGCCCGCACCACCTCCCCCCGCGCCGCCAGCATCCGCGCCGCCGCCTGCCCCGAGCGCGCCAGCCCGACCACGAGGAACGGCCCCCGCGGCAGGGGCGGTCGCACTTCCTTCGCCGGAACGCGCTGCTGCACGCCTGAAGCTTCGCGGGCGCGCCGGATAGCCCTACCGGGCGAACTCCCGAATCTCCCGGGCCAGCGCCTCGGGCTGGTCCTCGGGGATCAGGGTGAAGCAGTCGGGGAGCTCGACGTAGCGGCTGTCGGGGAAGGAGTCGGCGAGGGCGCGGCCGGCCTCGTTGGGCATCATCTTCCCCTCCGCGTCCCAGACGACGAGGACGGGCTTCTCGAATGAGGGCAGCGCGGCGGTCGCCCGGGCGAGGTCGTGCTTGCCGCGCATCGCGTCGCCTGCATAGCGGCGCAGGTCGCGGCGGATCTCTTTTTTACGCAGCGGCTCCATCCAGTCGCGCATCAGCTCGTCGGGGACGCCGCGCTTGGTCATCTGGCCGAAGACGAAGGGCAGCCGGCGCAGCCGCGGCTGCAGCAGCAGCGTCCGGGTGGCGACGTAGCCGCCGGGCAGCTTGGCCGAGAGCCAGGCGGCGAAGCCGGCGAGGCCGGGCGGGTAGTTGCCGGCGGTCTCGCAGGAAACGAGGACGAGCTTGCCGACCCGATCCATGCCGCCGTCGGCGATCATCACCTGCGCCCCGCACCAGTCGTTGAAGCAGAGGGTGACGTCGCGCAGGTCGGCCGCCTCGAGGAACTCGGTGACGATCCGCCCCATCCCGATCAGGGTCAGATCGGCGTCGGGCTTCATCGGTTTCCAGTGCGCCCCGGTCGGTAGCGACGGCGAGACGCAGCGGAACTCCGGCGTCAGCTCGTCGATCACCTTGCGCCACTGCTTCCAGTCCATCAGCAGCCCCGGGATCAGCACCACCACCGGCCCGTCGCCGCCACTGTCCTGGTAGGCGATTCGGCCGGCGGTTACCTCGACTTCGGGCACCTCTAGCGGCCGATCGACTGCTGGTAGAGGGTGAACCCGATCCCTGAGCAGACGGCGGCGATGATCCAGAAGCGGAGCATGATCTTCGTCTCCGACCAGGCCATCATCTCGAAGTGGTGGTGCAGCGGCGCCATCAGCAGAACACGGCGGCGGAAGGTCTTGAAGGCGAAGACCTGGAGCAGGACCGAGAGCGCCTCGATCACGAAGATGCCGCCGATGATGATCAGCAGGACCTCCGTCTGGGTCATCACCGCCAGCGCCCCGATCGCGCCGCCGAGGCCGAGAGAACCGGTGTCGCCCATGAAGATCGAGGCCGGGAAGGCGTTGTACCAGAGGAAGCCGATGCAGGCGCCGACCAGGCAGGCGGAGAGCAGGGCCAGGTTCTGCTGCTCGTTGGCAACGAAGGCGATCGCCGTGTAGGCGAGGAGGACGATCGCGCAGGAGCCGGCGGCGAGGCCGTCGAGGCCGTCGGTGAGGTTGACGCCGTTGGAGGTGCCGGCGATGACGAGGAAGACGAGGACGAAGTAGAGGACCGGGCCGAGGTCGATGCTCCCGTCGCCGATCCGGAAGTAGAGCGTCGGCTCGAGCCCGACCTCGTGGCGCGCCACCCACCAGAGGCCGAAGGCGAGGATCAGCTGGCCGAGCAGCTTCCAGCGGCCGGCCAGCCCGAGCGAGCGGCGTTTGACGATCTTGATGTAGTCGTCGGCGAAGCCGAGGGCGGCGCAGCCCATCGCGACGCCGAAGACGGCGAGGCTCTGGGCGTCGCGGTCGGAGAGGACGAGGAACGGCACGCAGATCGAGGCGAAGACGATCAGCCCGCCCATCGTCGGCGTCCCCGCCTTCGTGTGGTGCTCCTGCGGCCCGTCCTCGCGGATGTGCTGCCCGAACTCGCGAACCCGCAGCAGTTCGATGAATTTGGGACCGAGGAAGATGCAGATCAGCATCGCCGCCATGCCGGCGATCAGGACTTCACCCATCGCCGACCTCGACCAGCTCGGGCAACTGCTCGGCGACCGTCTCCAGGCCGGCGGAGCGCGATCCCTTGACCAGGACGGCGTCTCGAGGTTCCAGCCTCGCCGCCAACAGCTCGGCGGCCTCGCCGGGGTCGGCAACCAGCTCGTCGGGGTCGTAGTCGCGGGCCGGCAGACCGACACCGATCACGAAGTCGACCCCGGCGGCGCGGGCGTGCTCGCCGACCTCGCGGTGGTAGCGCTGGGACTCGGGTCCGAGCTCCCCCATCTCGCCCAGCACCGCGACCGAGCGCTCGCCCCCGAGGGTGGCGAGATGGTCGAGCGCCGCGCGCATCGACACCGGGTTGGCGTTGTAGCAGTCGTTCACGAGGACGATCCCGCCGGGTAGCTCCAGTCGCTCCCCGCGGAAGCGGGAGAATCCTATGTCCGCAGCGCGGTCGGCCATCCCGGCGAGGTCGGCGCCGAGGGCGACGCCGGCGGCGATCGCGGCGAGGGCGTTGGTGAGGTTGTGGGCCTCGGTGAAGGGGAAGTGGAAGCGCTGGCTGTCGAGCGGGGTGCGGACGAGCGCCTCGGTCACGCCGTCGACGACCCGCGCCTCGATCGCCTCGATATCGCCGCCAGGACCGAAGCGCAGAAGGCGCGGCGCCCGCTCCAGGTGCGGCTCCAGCTCCCCCGCCTCGACCGGCGTTACCGCCGTCCCACCGGGCGGCAGGTCGTCGAGGATCTCCGCCTTCGCCGCGGCGATTGCCTCAACCGAGCCGAGCAGCTCGACGTGGACCGGGCCGACGTTGGTTATGACCGCGACCTCCGGCTCAGCGATCGCGCTCAGTTCTGCGATCTGCCCCTTGCCGCGCATCGCCATCTCGAGCACGAGGAGGTCGGTGTCCGCGGGCGCTTCGAGGATCGTCAGCGGCAGTCCGATCTCGGTGTTGAAGTTCTGCTGGTTGGCGTGGACCTTCCCCGGCAGCAGCGCCCGGGCGATGTCCTTGACCGAGGTCTTGCCGACCGAGCCGGTGACCCCGACGACGCGAGCGCCGAGGGTACGCCGGTACTCGCGCGCGAGCGCGTGCATCGTGCCCAGCGGATCGTCGACGACGAAGACCCAAGCGCGGCGTTCGTCCTTATTCGCCCTCTCGGCGAGAAAGGACGAACGCCACTGGCGAGAGACCACCACGCCCCAGGCGCCGGCCGCGATCGCCGCGGACGCGAACTCGCCGCCGTCGCGGCTCTCGCCGCGGAGGCCGAAGAAGAGATCGCCCGGTCCCGCCTCGGCGGAGTTGATCGTCGCCCGCTGCGGCGACTCGTCCGGCCCCTCCGCCACCACCTCCGCCCCCAGTGCGGCGGCGATCTGCGCCGGCGAGAGGTTCACGCCGGCGTTCCCAGTTTCCTGATCTCCTCGCGCGCCACCTCGCGGTCGTCGAAGGGGATCTTCCGCCTGCCCTCGAACTCCTGTCCCTGCTCGTGTCCCTTGCCGGCGATGACCACGGTGTCGCCGGCCTGCGCTCGGGCGAGCGCCAGGGCGATCGCGGCGCGGCGATCGACGACGACCTCCAACTCCTTCGCGCCCCCGGCACCCGCTGCGACTTCCCTGACGATCTCCTCCGGCTCCTCCGAGCGCGGGTTGTCCGAGGTGATCACGGTCAGGTCGGAGAGCTCCGCCCCCGCCCTCCCCATCTTCGGGCGCTTGTCGCGGTCGCGGTCGCCGCCGGCCCCGAAGACGGAGATCACCCGTCCCTCGGTAATCCGCCGCGCCGCCCGCAAGACGTTCTCCAGCGAGTCGGGGGTGTGGGCGTAGTCGACCAGCACCCCGAAGCCCTGGCCCTCGTCGACCGGCTCGAACCGGCCCGGGACCCGCGCCGCCCGCGCCAGGCCCGCGGCGGCGATGTCGCCGCCGACCCCCATTGCCTCGGCAGCGGCGAAAGCCCCGAGCGCGTTGGCGACGTTGAAGTGACCCGGCAGCGCCGTCCGCAGCTGCATGCCGCCAATCGAGAAGGTCGACCCCGTTGCGTCGAACTCGACCTCGCGGGCGCTGTAGTCGGCCTCGGCGCCCTCGGCCGAGAAGGTCACGCACTCGAATTCCCTCGCCAGCCGGCGACCGTATTTATCGTCGACGTTGACGATCTTGACCTTGGCATCCATCTCGAAGAGCTTGCGCTTGGCGAGGAAGTACTTCTCCATCGTCTTGTGGAAGTCGAGGTGGTCCTGGGTGAGGTTGGTGAACAGCACGACCTCGAAGTGGATCGAGTCGGCCCGGTGCAGCGAGAGCGCGTGCGAGGAGACCTCCATCGCGCAGGCTTCGTCGCCGCCCTCGAGCATCTGGCGGAAGGTCCGCTGCAGCTCGATCGCCTCCGGCGTCGTCCGCTCCACTTCCTTCTCCACCCCGCCGACCACCTGCTTCACGGTCCCGAGCAGGCCGCAGCGGAAGTCGGCCGCCTGGAGGATCTCCCGGATCAGGAAGGCGGTCGTCGTCTTGCCGTTGGTCCCGGTCACCCCGACCACCCGCAGGTCCGCGGTCGGGTCGCCCCAGAACCGCGCCGCCAGCGGCGCCATCGCCGCCCGCGAGTCGGCGACCACCACCTGCGGCACCGCCAGTTCGGTCAGCTCGCGCTCGACCACCAGCGCCGCCGCCCCCTCCTCGACCACCCGGGGGCCGAACTCGTGCCCGTCGACCTTCTCGCCGATGACGCAGAAGAAGAGCGACCCCGGCCCGGCTTTGCGGCTGTCGTAGACCAGCTCGGAGATCTCGGCGGAGCCGTCGCCGACGATCCGCGCCCCCGGCAGCTCCGCGACAAGGTCGGCGAGTCTCATCCGCTGCCGATTATTCCTGAGGGACGCCCAGGTACGGGAGGGCGTATTCGGCGATCTGGCCGAAAGCCGGTGCGGCGACCGAGCCGCCGTAGATTTCTCCCTGCGGCTCGTCGACGATCACCGCCGCCAGCAGCTGCGGGTTCTGGGCCGGCGCGAAGCCGATGAAGGAGGCGATGTATTTCGTTTTCGAATAGCCACCGTTTTCCGCCACCTGCGCGGTGCCGGTCTTCCCGGCCAGCGTGTAGCCCGGAACGCTCACCTCCGAGGCGGTACCTCCAGGGGCCAGCACGCCTTCGAGCATTTCCCGGATCTCGGCTGAGACCTTCGCCGAGATCACCCGCTTGCCCTTCGGCTCCCCGATCGGTTCTTCGCCGACGCGCTTGATCAGCTGTGGCCGTTTCAGCATGCCGCCGTTCGCGATCGCCGTGTAGCCGGCGACCATCTGGATCGGGGTGACGGCAAGGCCCTGACCCATCGGCAGGTTGCCCATCGTCGATCCCGAGTATTCGTCGAGCGGTGGGACGATCCCGACTTCCTCGTTGGGGAACTGGATCCCGGTCTGTTTGCCGAAGCCGAACTTTTCGATCCACTTGCTGAATTTTTCGGCGCCGACCTCGAGCCCGATCGTCACCGCCCCGACGTTCGAGGAATGGGCGAGGATCTGGCCGACGGTCAGGGTTTCGGTGCCGCGTTCCTCGGCGTCTTTGATCGTCCTGTCGGCGACCTGGATCGTCGGTTCCAGGGTGAATTCGGTCGTCGGCGTCACCAGTTTTTCTTCCAGGGCGGCGGCGACCGTGAACGCCTTGAAGGTCGAGCCCGGTTCGTAATTGAACCCCGTCGCCTTGTTCATCAGGTCTTCGTTGCTGACTTCGGAGAGGTCTTCGGGGTTTACCGGCGGCCAGTTCGCCATCGCCAGGATCTGCGAGCTGCGGGGGTCGACGACGATCGCCGTCGCCCCCTTCGGCGAGTACGTTTCGCCGACCCCGTTGAGCACTTCTTCGGTTTTCTGCTGGATCACCGGGTCAAGGGTGAGTTCGATGTCTTCGCCGTCCTCGGCTTCGGTCACCGTTTCCATCCGGATCGGTTCGCCGAGGGCGTCGTTGACGATCCGCCGTTCGCCGTCGCGGCCCCCGAGGACTTCTTCCTCGCCCTGCTCGAGGCCGGTCAGCCCCTGGTTTTCGGAGCCGATCGCGCCGATCACCTGTCCCGCCATCTCCCCCTGGGGGTAGGTGCGACGGCTGTCGGGCAGCTCGCCGATCCCTTCCAGGTCGAGCGCTTCCACCTTGGCGGCGGTGCTGAGGTCGACTTTCTGGGCGATGTAGGAGAAGCCGCCTTCGGCGGTCAGGGCTTCCAGCACTTCGCCCTTCTTCTCGTCGAGGATCGGCGCCAGTTGCGCCGCCGCCTGCGGCGGGTTTTTCACCTGGTAGGGGGTGGCGTAGATCGTCGCCGCGTCTTCGGAAGCGGCGAGCTTGTTGCCGCGGCGGTCGAGCAGGTCCCCCCGCAAGCCGGGCACTTCGACGACCTCGGTCTGCTGGTAGGCGGCCTCGGAGGCCAGTTGTGACCCCTGCACGCCCTGCAGCCAGAAGGCGCGGACGACGATGACGAGGAAGCAGAGGAGGAAGGCACCGAAGAGAAGGCCGATCCGCCGCTCGATCAAGCGCATCTACAGATCGTCCCTACGTAGTCGGACACGAGACCACCCTCAGCCCCCGGCGGCAGCGAGGCGGGCGGCGGCCGCGGCGGCGTCGCCCGGCTCGTACTGGATCAGCTTCGGCTCTTCGGTGTTCGGCATCGCCAGGCCGAGCTGGGAGGCCTCGCCGCGAATGCGGGCGGTGCCGAAGCGCTCGGCCTCCCGGCTTTCCAGCATCGAGTTCTCTTTTTCCAGCGCCGTGATCTGCGCGTCGATCTTGCCCGAGGCGGCGGCGAAGCTGAGGGTGGCGACGTTGACGGCGACGATCCCGACCAGCAGCACCCCGAGGACGCCGATCCAGAGCCGCCCCTGGGTCATCCGCACGACCAGCCCGGAGTCCGGCAACTGGCGGACGGCGACCGCGGTGCGGCCGGCGGCAACGGCAAGCTTGGGACGAGCGGCGGGAGCGCGTTTCGTCGCCGGTTTGCGAGTCGGGGACTTCGCCGGAGCGGCGACGCGCGCTCTGCGAGGAGGCTTGCGAGGTTTCGGCGGCGCCGTCGTCCGCGATGGTCGCGGCGCCGGCGCGGTGCGGCTTTTGGGGACGGCGACGGCCATCAGCCGGCCTCCCCTACGGTCTGGGCCTCGGCGATCTTCAGCGCCGCCCGCAGGTGGGCAGAGCGCGAGCGCGGGTTGCTCGCCGCCTCCTCGGGCCCCGGCGAGATCGCCCGCCGGGTCAGCAGCTCGGCCTCGGGCTCATGGCCGCAGACGCAGACGGGAAGCTCGGGCGGACAGATGCAGCCGCGCGCCTTCGCTGCGAGGAACTGCTTCACCGGCCGGTCCTCGAGCGAGTGGAAGGAGATCGCGGCAAAGCGGCCGCCCAATTTCAGTTGGCTCCAGGCAAGCGGAAGGGCCTCATCGAGCGCCTCGAGCTCGCCGTTGACGGCGATCCGGATCGCCTGGAAGCTGCGCTTGGCGGGATGGCCGGCGCCGAAGCGGGCGGAAGCCGGCATCCCGGCTTTGATCGCGTCGACCAGCTCGGAAGTGGTCGCGAGCGGGCGGCGGCGGGCGATCTCGCGGGCGATTCCGCCGGCGTAGCGCTCCTCGCCGAAGCGGCGCAGGACCTGGGCGATCCGCGCCTCCGGCCACTCGTTCAGCAGGTCGGCGGCGGTGAACTCCTGCCGGGTGTCCATCCGCATGTCGAGCGGCGCGTCGTAGGAATAGGAGAAGCCCCGCTCGAACGCGTCTACCTGCATCGAGGACATCCCCAGATCTACATAAACCATGTCTGGGCGCATTCCTTCGCCCTCCAAGGCGCGAAGTCCTGCTGCGAAGTCGCTGCTGATGAAGAGGGTCCGGCAGGGGACCTCGGCGGCGAAGCGGTTGAAGCGCTCCTGCGCGGCCGGGTCGCGGTCGACCCCGATCAGCGTCCCCTCCGGCCCGATCAGCTCGGCGATCAGCCGCGCGTGGCCGCCGCCGCCGAAGGTGCAGTCGACCGCGATCTGTCCCGGCTCCGGCGCCAACAGCGAGACCAGCTCCGGCGCCAGGACCGGCTCGTGCTCGCTCATAACAGCCTCCACGGGCCGCAAAGTCGAATTCCACCTGCCGACGGGACGATCTGACTCATCCGCTTGGTCATATAGGCCCGTCGGCGGCTGGGGTTGGACTTTTCGGCCCGTCGCTCGGTAGGGGTAGGAGTTTGCAGCGGCATTCAGTCTCATGGTTACGCGGCGGGGCCGGCGGCGGCGAGGCCCTCGGCGATTTCGGGGGCGGCGGCGTCGAGTTCTTCCTCCTGCTTGGCCCAGGCGTCGGCGTTCCAGATCTCCAGGTACTCCCCCGCCCCGATGACGACGCAGTTGCCGTCGAGGCCGGCGTGCTCGATCAGCGGCTTGGGGACGCGGATGCGCCCGGCGGAGTCGAGCTTCTCGTCGAAGGAACCGCCGTGGAAGCGGCGGCGCAGAGCGCGGGCGTCGCGGCCGAAGGGGCTGTGCGGCGAGAGGAAGCGGTCGGACAGCTGCTCGAACTCCCCGGTCGTATGCACCCAGACGCAGGGGTCGAAGCCCTTGGACAGAACGATGCCGTCGGCGAGGGAGGCCCGGAAGCGAGAGGGAACCGTGAGCCGGTCCTTGGAATCGAGGCTGTGCTCGTAAAGACCCCGGAAGGCCAACTCGCCAGTCCTTTCTCAAACGGGGGCGAATGAAACAACCAACAAAGAAAAGGGACCGGAGTGATGAGGTGGGAGGAGCCTCACCACCCCGGTCCTGGGCTTCAACTCGATCGCCACAATAACCCACACTCCCCCACTTTGCAACACGACCTCCCTCTGCAAGCCCATTTGCATCCGGGCGGGCGCGATAGCTTCCGCGCCGTGGCTACGAGCGACGACGCACAGGCAGCGGCGGCAAACCCGCCCGACGACGCCAACGATCTCCGCGGCTTTCACTTCAAGCGGCTGCTGCGCAAGCCGCTGACCTGGATCCCGATCGGGGCCTTCGCGCTGATCGCCTGCGTTGTCCTCGCCGCCCTGATCGGCCCGGCGCTCGGCGGCGCGGCCTTCGTCATCGCCCTGCTGATCGGCGTCCTCGTCGTCTTCGCGATCGCCGACAAGCAGGCGGCCGATGCCTTCTTCGCCCTCTACTGCCAGCAGCGCGGCCTCACCCTCGGCGGCAAGGAGCATCTGCCGCCGCTGACGCCGCTGCTGAAGAAGGGTGACGACCGCTACGCCGAGCGGACGATGGAGGGCCGCCTCGGCGAGGGCGTCGACGGCACCCTCGCCCTCTTCACCTACGAGGAGGAGTCGACCGACAGCGAGGGCAACACCGAGACCAACTACTACCGCTACACCGTCGGCCTCACCCAGGTCCCCGACTGCGTCGCCCACTGCCCCGAGCTCTACTGCCAGCGCAAGTTCGGCCTCCGCGCCCTGGAGAAGTTCGAGGACGCCTTCCGGACCAAGAAAGAGCGGGTGAAGCTGGAGAGCACGGAGCTCGACGAGAAGTACGAGATCTTCGCCGGCAAGCAGCAGGACGCGGTCTGGCTGCGCCGACTGTTCTCGCCCACCTTCATCGTCTGGCTCAACGACTCGGCGCCGAAGAAGCTCGCCTTCGAGCTCGTCGACGGCACCCTCTGCTGCTACGTCAACGGCCACAAGGAGAACGCCGAGGATCTCGACGCGGTCGCCGCCGCCACCGCCGCGGTGGCAAAACGGTTGAAAGACGAGGCGCTGGAAACCAGCGGCGCACCGGAAGCCGGCGGCACTCCCTCAGAAGCCGGCTAGCAGCGTCCCGGCGTTGGCGATCAGGCCGGCGGCGATCATCAGCAGGACCGAGGGGACGAGGACGAGGGCGACGACGAGCTGGATCTTCGGAGCGGCGCGGGCGGCGCGCTCCTCGACGGCGCGGCGGCTGTCGCGGCGCAGCGCCGTGGCCTGGCGTCGCAGCTGATCGGCGAGCGGCGAGCCGAACCGGCGCGAGCGCTCGATCGCGGCGACCAGCGTCGCCAGCTCGCTGCCGGGCACCCGGCGACGCAGCGAGGCGAGGGCGTCACTGAGCGGGACCCCGCAGGAGAGCTCGGCGACGGTCAGCCGCAGCTCCTCCGCCAGCGGCCCCTCCCCGGCCCGCGCCAGCTGCTCGATCCCGGCGGCGGGGCCGCGACCGGAGCCGGCGCTGACCGCGAGCAGGTCGAGGGCGTCGGGGAGCGCCGCGACCAGTCGCCGCCGCCGCTGCCGCGCCCGCCGCTCGAGGATCGCGTCGGGCCCGAAGAAACCGGCGACCGGGAGGCCGACGAGGACGACCAGGGACAGTCGTCCCGGCGCGATCGGCGCGCCGACAAGGCCGACCAGCGCCCCGACCGCGGCGCCGAGCAGCTTGCCCATCAGCAGCCGTGGCAGCCGCAGGCGAACCTCCTGGCCGCGCAGCAGATCCCTGGCGGCCACCGCGGCCAGCAGCACCGCCAGCGCCGCCAGCAAACCGGCGCCGCTCACTCCACCACCTGCGAGAAGCGGCGGATCGCGAAGAAGCCGGCGACCTGCAGCGTCGCGGCGAGCGCCAGCAGCACCGCAGCTGGCGGCGAGGCTAGGAGCGTCGCCAGGAAGCCCGGCTGCAGCAGCTCGGCGAAGAGGGCGCCGCCGGTCGGCATCGCCACCACCAGGAGGCCGGTGAAGCGCGCCTGCGCCGTCGCCGAGCGGGCGTCCTCGGCCACCCGCTCGCGCTCGGCGGCGCCGTCTGCGAACCGGCGCAGCAGCCCGGCCAGGTCCCCACCCGCCAGCCGCTGACTCAGCAGGGCGGCGGCGAAGGCGTCGATCCGCTCCGAGCGCATTCGCCGTCGCCACCCCTGCACCGCCGCCACCGTGGGCGCCCCGAGGTCGAGCTCTGCCGCCAGCCGCGCGAGCTCGATCGCCGGCGGCCCGTCGAGTGAGGCGACCGCGGCCGGGAAGGCGGCGCGCAGCGAACGGCCGGCGCTGAGGGAGTCGGCGATAGCCGTCGCCACTTCCGGCAGCGAGCGCTCGACCGCGCGGCGGTAGCGGCGGCGGCGGGCGCCGATCGCCCAGCCCATCGCCGCCGGCGCGGCGACCGAGAGTGGCAGCGCCAGGACAAGGCCGCCGAGAAACCAGCCGCCGAGGATCGCCGCGGCCGTCGCCAGCGCCGCCAGTCGCCGCCGCTCGAGCGTCGAGGGCGCGTAGCCCTCCTCGGCGGCCCTGCGCAGCGGCTCGAGCGCGAAGCGCAGCCAGCGCGCGGCCGCCGGCCTGGCGATCGCCGCCTCCCGCGCCGCCAGCGCCAGCAGCCCACCGGCGAGGGCACCGAACGCGACTGCCGCCGTCATCCGACCTCGGCGATCTCGGTGACCCGGCGGCTGCCGTCGGCGCCGCGCTGCAGGTGGACGACGAGGTCGATGCCCCGGCGCACCTGCTCGGCGATTGCCGCGTGCGGCAGCCCCACTCCCGCCATCAGCGCCAGCGTCTCCAGACGGCTGATCGCATCACCAGGCGAGTTGGCGTGAACGGTCGAGAGGGCGCCGTCGTGGCCGGTGTTGAGCGCGGTCAGCAGGTCGAGCGCCTCGACGCCCCTGACCTCGCCGATCACGATCCGGTCCGGGCGCATCCGCAGCGCGTTGCGGAGCAGGTCGCGGATCGTCGCCTCCCCCCGCCCCTCGACCCCGGCCGGCCGGCTCTCCAGCCGCACCACGTGCGGCTGCTGCAGTCGCAGCTCGGCTGCGTCCTCGATCGTCACCACCCGCTCGCTCGGCGAGATGAAGCTGGAGAGCGCGTTCAGCAGCGTCGTCTTGCCCGACCCGGTGCCGCCGCTGACGAGGACGCTGCGGCGGGCGCCGACGGCGTCGGAGAGCAGGCGCCGCTGCTCGGGGCTGAGGGTGCCCAGCTCGACCAGGCGGTCGGGACCGGGCCGGTCGGCGGCGAAGCGCCGGATCGAGAGCGCCGGCCCGTCGATCGCCAGCGGCGGGATGACGACGTTGACCCGGGAGCCGTCGGCGAGCCTGGCGTCGACCATCGGGCTGAGCTCGTCGACGCGGCGGCCGAGGGGGGCGAGGATCCGCTCGATCGCGTTGCGCAGATCCTCCTCGCTCTCGAAGCGGACGTCGGTCTCCTCGAGCCGCCCCCGCCTCTCTATATAGACGCGGTCGGGGCCGTTGACCATCACCTCCTCTACCGCGGGGTCGGCCAGCAGCACCTCCAGGGGACCGAGGCCGACGCTGTCGCGGACCACCCGGGTCGCCAGCTCCTCCCGCAGACCGAGCGAAAGGACCGCCGCCTGCTCGTCGACCAGGCCGCGAACCGTCTGCTCCAAACCCACCTCGACGCGTGTGCCCGTCGCCGCCTCGGCCCGCCGCCGCTCGATCAGCCGATCGCGCAAGCGTTCGGAGACCGCGGCGATGTCGCGCTCACGCACGTCCATCAGCCGTGGGGAATCAGGGTGATCCGGCGAGCGAAGCTCTCGGCTTGGATCAGGCGCAAGGCCTGGGAGCGGGTGAGCGCGAGCGTCGCCGTGGCGGTCTCCCCCTCGACTCCTTCGCCGCCCGGCCCGAGGCCGAGCAACGGCACGCCGGGGGCGGCGACGTACGTGCGCCCTTCGCCGGAACCGCTCGCTTCGGTCGTCACCGCGACATCCACTTTGGAGCCGACCGCAGGCGCGCCCAGCGCCCGCAGGGCGCCGGCGCCGCTGACCGCAATCTCGACCGGCCGGCGGCCGGCTCCGAGGGCGGCGCCCGGCCCGTCGGCATTGGGCGGACGGAGCTGCGCGGCGAGCAGGTAGGACCCGGCCGGGATCGCGGCCGCCGGGACCAGACCGACCGCTTCGGGCGGAGCCGCCAGCACTCCGGAGGGGACGAAGCGAACCGGCACTCGCCGCACTTCCAGGTCCGTGGCGGCGAGCGCCGGGTCGATCGGCTTCCCTGCCCGCAGGTCGACGCCGGCGACGAGGACCGGTCGCAGCTCGCCGTAGCCGCGGACGACGCTGGCGCCGTAACCGTTGGCAATTGCCGCAGCGACACCGGCGGCGACCAGCGCCGCGAGCAGGAAGCCGAAGGCGCGGGTCCGCCGGCTCATCACTCGCCCTCCTGCCGGCACAGCGGCAGCCGCAGGGTGGCTTCGGCTCCTCGGGACGTGCGTCGGAGGGTGAAGCTGCCGCCGTGCCGCTTGGCGATCCTGGCCACGACCCGCAGGCCGTGTCCGTGCCGGTGCGCCCGGTTCCTGCCCGATCGACGGCGGCTCGCTTCAGCGCCTGCATCGGCGACCGCGACTCGTACCCGGTCACCGTGACGGCGGGCTCCGATTCTCACCTTCGCCCCACCATGCTCGATTGCATTGCTGAGCAGGTTGTCCAACGCTTGCGAGAGACAGAAACGGTCGCCGTTGACAAACATCGTCTCACCGTTCCAATCCACCGTCAGAACGCCTCCGCGGGACGCCGCCGGCTCCCTCCATCGCTGGACTGCCTCTTCGATCAGTTGCTCAACCGACACCTCGGTTGCGACTTCTTCGGGCGGGTCGCCGTTGATCTCCTGATCGAGTCGGTCCAGCGCCGCCGTCGCCAGCCGCAACGAGGACTCGACTGGGGCCGACGCAGATGATTCAGAGGGCAAGGCGAGGCTGAGTACCTGCAGCGGCCGGCGCAACTCGTGCATCGCCTCGTTCAATGCGGCGCGGCGACGCCCCTCCCGACGGTTGGTTATTCCGCTTGCCAGGGCGAAGGAAGCAGCCACGGGCAGGCCCGCCGCAACCTCTGCCAGCGCCACCGCCATCGCTATCTCACCCCTCGCAATCGCATCGGAGGAGTAAGGGGTGAGGGCCTCGATCTCTCCCCCCTGACTACGTAACAGGGACGAGCAGAACGCACACAGCGAAAAAAGAAGCACCCGCCCCGCGAAGCGGTCTCGGCCAAGCGCCACGACGGGGCGAGTGCAACGGGTAAGACCCTAATTGATCACAGTTCAGTTCCCAAACCGTGGAAGAAAAAGAAGCTGGAGGTGGTTACATTGGTTGCTCTTTTTTAGTGCATATTCTTTCGCGGGCGCGGTTACCCTCCATCCGTTTTGGAATACTTGTCTAGTAACTCGGTCGTCCTTGCCACCCTTTGACGCGGCGTCCGAGACCCCAACCCCAGGAGGTCCTCCTTGCCACAGTCCCGCACTTCTCCAGAGGGCATCACCCAACAGCTGGCGAAGGCGCTTGCTCACCCGCTGCGCGTTCGCATCCTCAGCTCCCTCCACAAAGGGATCTCGAGCCCGAACCAGCTGGCCCAGGAACTCGGTGAGCCACTCGGCAACGTCAGCTACCACGTGAAAACGCTGCTCGAATACGACTGCGTCGAACTGGTGAAAACGGAGCCGCGCCGCGGTGCCGTCGAGCACTTCTACCGCGCCACCGACAAGGCCTTCCTCAGCGACTCCGACTGGGCGAAGATCCCAGCCTCGGCCCGCAAAGGCATCAGCGGCTCGATTCTCGAGTCGATCGGGCAGAGTGCGACCGAGGCGATGGCCGAGGGAACCCTCGACGCCCGCAGCGACTCGCACCTTTCGGACACCCCGCTCCAGCTCGACAAACAGGGTTGGAAAGACCTCAACAAGGTCCTCTCGGAAACCGTCGACAAGGCGACGGCGATCCAGAAGGAAGCGGGCAAACGGATGGGCAAAGACAAGGCCAAAGCTCTGCAGACGAAGCTGGCGATCATGCACTTCGAGGTGCCGAGCGCCAAAGGCGGCAAGAAAAAGAAGTAGAGCGCCTCGCCGCTTCCGAATCTCCAGCCCCGGTCGACCAGTTCGACCGGGGCTTTTTTCATCCCTCGATCAGGCGGTAGCCGATGCCCCAGCAGTTGACGACAAAGCGGCCGTGCTCGGGGTCGAGTTTGCGTCGCAGGCGGCTCGCATGCGAATCGAGGGTTCGCGTCTTCGAGGGGCCACGGTAGGCCCAGACCGCCGCCAGCAGTTCTTCCTTGGTGAAGACGCGGGTGGGGTCGGAGGCAAGGATGCGGAGGAGGGCGAATTCCTTGTTGGAGAGGGAGACGAAACGCTCGCCGACCGTCACCCGGCGGCGACCGGGGTCGATCGTCAGCTCGCCGATCCGGGTCGGCCCTTCGTTGGCGTGGGCGCGGCGGCGAAGGATCGCCTTGATCCGTGCCCGCAGCTCGCCGTAACGAAAGGGCTTTACCACATAGTCGTCGGCGCCGGAGTCGAGGCCGCGGACGCGGTCGTGATCGCTGCCGCGACCGGTGAGGATGATCACCGGCAGCCGCGGGTCGAAGCGGGAGCTGATCCCATCGGCTTCGCGGATCTCGCGCAGGACGTCGAGGCCGGAAGCGTCGGGGAGGCTGAGGTCGAGGAGGAGCAGGTCGGGATGGTTGTAGCGGCAGAGCCGCAACGCATCCGAGGCGCTCGGCGCCGGCATCACGCCGAAGCGATCGGCGGAGAGGTGGTCGCAGAGCATGTCGAGGGTGAGCTCGTCGTCGTCGCAGACGACGAGGCTGGCGATGTCTTCTCGTTCAGGGAGCATGGGTGACTAAGCCCCGGGCCGGCCGTTCTCTCCCCCCTCTGCTGCCGGAATCTCCAAAACTGCGGCCGCGCCGCGGCAGCAGAGGACCCGGCGGGGCGGCACCGCGCGGCGAACCGTAATCACATCGCCGCCGCCGTCGAGGAAGTAGACGTCGAGCGCGAAGCGCATACCGAAGGTGTGGACGCTGGTGCAGCTCGGAATCAGCAGGCCCGGCCCGGCCTGCGCCCGGTCCTGCCAGGCGAGCCCGAGCAGGCGCGAGCGGAAGCTCTCGGCGACTGGAATCTTCCCGAAGTCGGGCAACTGCGAAGTGGAGGGATGAAGAGGGTCCACCCCCTCCTAAGCCGAGAGCGCCCGCACCTCTCCCCCGCTCTACGCTCTTCCGGTGGACCGCAAACCGAAAGTCGCGATCTTCAGCCCGAACCCGATGGTCTCGATCGCGATCGAGAGCTTCAGCGCCGACGGCGGCGATGACATTCACATCCATCCCGCCGGCCAGGGCGTCTGGGTGGCGCGGATGGCGGCGGAGCTTGGGGCCGTGCCCGTCCTCTGCGGGTTCATCGGCGGCGAGGTCGGCAAGGTCCTGCGGCCGCTGCTGGAGGAGATGCCGATCGAGCTGCGCCTGATCGAGACGGCGGAGCCCAGCGGCGCCTACATCCACGACCGCCGCGGCGGCGAGCGCCGGCCGCTCTCGCAGAGCGCCGCCCTGCCGGCCTCGCGACACGAGGTCGACGAGCTCTTCTCGGTCACCGTCGCGGCCGCCCTCGACTGCGACCTGCTGGCGATCTGCGGCCCCTACCCCGACAACACCGTGCCGCTGGAGATCTACGGCGGCCTCGTCGCCGACGTCAAGGCCAACGGCGTGCCGGCGATCGTCGACCTCTCCTCGCCGCGGCTCGACAGCGCCCTCGCGGGCAAGCCGGACCTGGTGAAGATCAACGACTGGCAGATCGCCGGCTTCATCTCCGACGCCGTCGACACCGAGGAGCGGATGCGGGCGGCGATGGAAAGGGTGCGCGAGGCGGGCGCCGAGAGCGTGATCGTGACCCGCGCCGGCGAGCCTGCTCTGGCCCTGCGCGACGGCAGGTTCACCGAGCTGACCCCGCCGCGCTTCGAGCGCGGCGCCCGCGAGGGCTGCGGCGACTCGATGATGGGCGCGCTGGCGGCGGCGATCGCCGCTGAGCGCGAGTGGGAGGACGTCCTGCGCCTCAGCGTCGCCGCCGGCGCCACCAACTTCCTCCGCCACGGCCTCGGCACCGGCTCCCGCGAGGTGGTCGAAGAGCTGGCCCCGCGCGTGCAGCTCCGCGAGCTCTAGAGCTGCGGCTCGAAAGGCGCCGCCAGCGACTCGCCGTTGACGATCGCGCGGGGGGCGGTCTCGGCGATCCATTCGAGGTGGGGCGCGAGCGGCTCCACCTCGCGCAGCTTCTCCAGGGCCGGCGAGAGCCGGACCGGGCGGCCGGCGCGGACGGTGTGGGCGTCGCTGCTGAGGACGTGGACGAGGCCCTTCTCGGCCATCGCCAGCATCCCCACCGCCATCCGGTCGCGGAGGAAGAAGTCGGCGGTCGCCTGGATCAAGGCCCCCTCCGCCACCAGGGCCGCCATCCGCTCGAACATGTCGGCCGAGAGGTGGCGCTCGGGGTGGGCGATCAGCGCTCGGTGGCCGCGCTCGTGCAGGTGGGCGACCCGGCGCAGGAGGCTGTCGCCGAGCGGACCCGGGGCCGGCTCGAGCAGGATCCAGCCGCCGCCGCCGAGGGAGACCCGCGCCAGCTCCTCCTCGCTCAGGCCCTCGACCGCGGTCTCGGCGACCTCGCCCCCCTGCAGGACCCGCACCGCCACCAGCTCCTGTTCCAGCCGCGCGTTCAGCCCCCGGACCCGTTCGGCCAGCTCCTCGATCCGGACGTCGTGGTCGTGGCGGATGTGCGGGGTCGCGCAGACGGCCTCGATCCCGTCCTCCTCGGCCTGCCGCGCCATCCCGACGCTGTCGTCGGCGTCGCGGGCGCCGTCGTCGATCGCGTCGAGGATGTGGCAGTGCAGGTCGATCACGGGCGCCTCGGGCAAGGAGGCTAGCTGCCCGCCTGGCGGCTTCAGCCGTGCAACCGACCCTTCAAGGTGCAACCGGGCGTTCAGGCAGGGGCCCGAACAGGCACGTCTCTAGGATGATCGGCAAGATCATGGCCCTGCTCGCGCTGGGCTTGCGTGGGTGGCACGGCTTCAACTCATGGATAAGAAAACGACCCGCAGAGGGAATTACGAGTCTGGCTCCGACTACGTGTTGGAGTACGGAGAGCTCCGCTTCGCGTTCAACGAGGAGGATTTCGCCCAGCGCGTGGAGCAGGCGGCCGTGAAGCTGCGCTTCGTCAACCAGGGTCTCAGCGCCGAGGAGCTCGACGACCTCCTCGACCTCGCGGTCAGCGGCGAGATCGCCGAGCCCTCCTCCGCCCTCGGTGAGCACATCAACGAGAACTGGGAGGACCTGGTCGGTCCCTCCAACCGCAGCCTCGTCCACTGGATCCGCCGCCTCGTCTTCCGCGGCGCCTGGCTCGACCAGCGGGTCAAGGAGGGCGAGCTCGACGTCATCTTCGACGAGCGCACCCAGACCTTCGGTTACGTCCAGCCGGACCGCAGCGACGAGCTGATCGAGCTCTCCAAAGAGCCGAGCTGGCGCCGCATCGCCTATAGACGCTAGTCGTCGCTCGGGCGCTCCAGCGCAGCGACAACCGTCAGCGAACCGCCGCCCTGCGAGCCCTGCTCGCGGCCGGCGTCGAAGAACTCCTTCGCGGCCTCGGCGTCGCCGTGGGCCTCGCCGAGCCGGGTGAGTGAGTCGACGAGGAGGATCACGTCTTCGCCCTTGCCGGCGCGGGCCGCGGCCTGGGCGAGGGCGTCCGAGGCGTGGCGGGGCTGGCCGGCGGAGACGATCTCCGCCTGCGGGGCGTCGCGCTTCCAGTCGGCGAGCTCCTCCGGGCTGGGGTCGATCAGCAGGGCGACGGGATCCGGGCCCTTGGAGTCGGCGGCAAGGTCGGCGGCGACGCCGCGCAGCAGCTCGGTGCAGCCCTCGCGGCTCTCGGCGAAGACCAGCGCCTGGCGTCCGGCCTCAGGCGGCAGCAGCAGGGTCTGCAGGGTGACGCCCTGCTTGCGGCGGCCGAAGCGGCGCCGGCGGCGCCGGCGCGGTCGCGGGGCCTCGGCCGGCTCGGAGGTCGGGGAAGGCTTGGGGGTCTCCTCGCGCGTCTCGCGCGCGGCGGGCTCGGGAGCAGGCTCGCGCTCGGGCGCCTTCTCCGGTCGATCCCTCGGCTCGCGCGACTCGCGACCCTCGCCGCGACGGCGCCGACGCGGGCGCTCCTGACGCTCCGGGCGCTCCGTCGTCTGCTCTTTGGCACCGTCACCGTTGCCGCCACCCTCGGCGAGCCGGTCGACCAGCTCCGCCTTGGTCAGCAGCCGGTACTTCTCGATGCCGGCTTCGGAGGCCAGCAGGTGCAGATCGGACAGGTGCTTTTTCTCGAGCTCGGTCTTGGTCATCGGGCGGCAGGTTATTCGACCGCGCAGCTCGGCAGTCAGCCGACCCGGCTGACGGCGGCGGCGGGATCGACGCCCTCCTGCGCCGCGACCGCCAGCCAGGCCTCCGCCTCGTGCGAGCGGCGGCGGCGCGACCAGCCGAGCTCCGCCCCCAGCGCGTCGGCCACCGGCCTTGCCGCCTTGGCCGAGCGCAGTTCGGGAGCGGCGAGAATCCCCAGCCGGGTGCGGCGCAGGAGCACATCGGCGACGCTGCGAGCCTGCTCGGCCCGGGCGGCCAGCGCCACCTCGGCAAGGAGGTCGGGGCGGCCGGGGACGATCGGGCGTGCCAGCTTCGGGTTGGCGCGGGCGATCTCGAGGACCCGGCGGGCGGCGTGGCCGTAGCGGAAGGCCAGCTGCTCGAGCGCCTCCTCCCCCACCCCGTCGGGCGCCTCCAGGTCCTCCGGCCGCGCCGGCATCCCCAGCGGGATCTCATCCGTATGGCAGGGGGCATCGCGGCCCTCGCGCTCGACCAGGCGGTCGACGGTCTGCTTCGCCATCCGCCGCCAGGTGGTGAGCTTGCCGCCGGTGATCGTCAGCATCCCCGAACTCGTCTCGTAGAGCTCGGCTTTGCGGGAGATGTCGACCGACTTGCGCGGGTCGCCGGTCGAGATCAGCGGCCGCACGCCGGCGTAGGCGCCGACCAGGTTCGACTCGCCGAGCGAGGTCCCGAAGAAGTCATTCACCGCGTCGAGCAGATAGGCGATGTCGTCCTGCGCCGGACGCGGGTGGGCGGTGTCGCCCTCGAAGTCGTTGTCGGTGGTGCCGATGAGGGTGCGCCCGTACCAGGGCAGGGAGAAGATCATCCGCCCTTCCCCCGCCGGGACGATGCAGGCGGCCTTACCCATCGGCAGGTCGGCGCCGTCGATCAGCAGGTGGGTGCCGCGGCTGGGCGCGATCCGCGGCACGTCCTCCTCCCCCAGCAGCTCCTCGGGTCGCAGCTGGTCGGCGAAAACGCCGGTCGCGTTGACGACGTTGTCGGCGCTCACCTCCATCCGCTCGCCCGATTCCTCCTCGACGAAGGCGACGCCGGTGGCCTTGCCGTTGGCGGCGATGATCTCGGTCACCTCGGCGCCGTTCAGGGTCACCGCCCCGAAGCGCTCGGCCTCGCCGAGCACGGTGAGGACGAGACGGACGTCGTCGGTCTGGCAGTCATAGAAGAGGTAGGCGTCCTTGGGCTCGCGCGGGGCCAGGGCCGGTACCAGCTGCAGGACCTCGTCGCGGTCGATCGTGCGATGGCGGTCCGGCGCCCAGTAGGTGTCTTCCTCTTCCTCGCGGGCGGCGCGGCGCTCGCGGCGGCTGCGGCCGGCGCGGGTGGTCGCCATCACGTCGTACATGTTCAGACCGAGTCCGAGTTTGCGGTCGCGGCGCTCCTCGCCCAGGGAGGCGACGAGGAACGGGGTCGGGTAGACGAGGTGGGGCGCCAGGCGGACCATCAACGCCCGCTCGAGCAGGGCCTCGCGGACCAGGCCGAGGTCGAAGTTCTGCAGGTAGCGGAGGCCGCCGTGGACCATCTTCGAGGAGCGGCTGGAGGTGCCGGCGGCGTAGTCGCCGCGCTCCAGCAGGGCGACCGAGTAGCCGCGCGCGGCGGCGTCGAGGGCGACGCCGGCGCCGGTGATGCCGCCGCCGATCACCACCACCTCGAAGTGGCTGCCGGCGACCTCCTCGATGGCGCGGGCGCGGGTGAGCATCAGTCGAGGCAGGTTTTCGGGTGGACGGTCATCTCAATCGAGGTAGGTAACGGTCTGGTCGGCGCCGGGGCGCTCGGGGGCCGGTTTCTCCTGGCGCGGGTGGCCGAGGTGCAGGAGCCCGACGAAGCGCTCCCCTTCGCCGAGGCCGACGGCGGCGCAGCCCTCGGGGGTGCGGAGCAGGCCGGGCGTGCGCCAGTAGCCGGCGAGGCCGCGGGCGTGTGCGGTCAGCAGGACGATGTAGGAGGCGGCGGCGGTCGCGTGCAGGTCCTCTTCCTCTTCGACCGGATCGCCGCTGAGGACGCAGGAGACGACGATCAGCGTCGGCGCCCGGTCGAGCTTGGCGGCGCCCTCCGGCCCGGCGACCTCCTTCAGCCGCCGCAGCGCCTCCGGCCCGACCACCCGGAAGCGCCAGGGAACGGTGAGGTTGTGGTTCGGCGCCCAGGAAGCGAGCTCCAGCAGCTCGTCGATCTGCTCCCGCGGCAGCGGCTCGGGCGCAAACGCCTTGTGCGTGCGCCGGGTGCGAATCGCCGTCTCGACGTCCATCCGACGAGGGTATAGGTCGGGTCTCTACAGCCCGTAGCGCCAGTGCATCCAGCCCTTGCGGCCGGCGAGGCCGAGGGCGAAGAGGACGCAGCCGGAGAGGAGGCCGAGGAGGATCGCGCCGGCGGTGCTGCTGCTGGAGTCGCCGGTCGATTCGGAAGCCGGTTCGCCGGTGGTCTCGCTCGGCAGCGGAGTTTCCGGAGCGGGAGCGGGAGATACCGGCGACCCTTCGGGGAGGGAGCCGGAGCCGCCCGAGGGCTTCGCCCCTTTGCCGCTACCGCCGCCGGGGCCGGCGGGAGACGCGGGAGGCGCGGCGCCTCCGCTTCCGTCGAACTTTTCCAGAAGTTCCAGAGGAGTTTCATCGCTCGAAGGAGGCGCGGTCGCGGGCGGCACGCTTGCCGGCGGGGCGGCGCCGCCGCTGGGATCGGGGGAGCTGGTGTCGGGCACGGGGGCGGGCTTGGGCTTCGGCACCCGCGGCGGAGCGGAGACCGGCAGGTGGGCGCCGGCCAGGGGGACGATCGCGTCGGCGGTAACCCAGACGGGCGATGCCTCCTGGCCCGGGGCCTGGAGGAAGTGCCCGTCGTCGGCCTGCAGGTCGAGCAGGTAGGCCAGTGAGCTGGCGCCGGCGCCGAAGCTCGCCGGGTCCTTTCCCGCCGCCAGCAGCCCCTCCGCCGCCCAGGCGGTGGCCTGGGCGTTGGCGCCGAGGTTGTTCCCGGGTGCGAAGCCGCCGTTGGGCCGCTTCGCCGCCCGCAGGTAGGCGAGCGCGCGATTGGCGGCGTCCGAACCCGGGGTCAGCACCTGCAGGACGCCGCCGGTGATCTCCGGGGTGCTGGGATCGCCCGGGTTGTTCCCCCAGCCGCCGTCCTTGCCCTGCACCTTGCGCAACCAGTCGACCGTCGTGACGGTGGCGTCGTTCACGCCCGCCGCCCGCAGCGCCAGCACCGCGTAGGCGCTCGTCGCCGGCCAGCCCTGGTAGGAGCCGTTCTGTCGCCGCTGCGCGAGCAGCCGCTCGACCAGGTTCTCGCCGGCGAACTGGCGCGGATCGGCCCCGGCGGCCGCGAGCGAGAGGATCGTGCGGGCGACGTCGCCGGCGTCCTTGATTTCGTCGGCGTGCGAGCGCAGGAAATCGACGGGAGTCTTGCCGCTCTTGGCGACGTCGAGCGGGTTGCGGCCCGCGGCCGCCAGCGCCAGCATCGCCCAGGAGGTGATTTCAGCGCCGGCCTCGCGGCCGCTGTCGGCGGCGAAGCCGCCGCTGGGGCGCTGCTGGGTTTCGAGCCAATGCAGGGCGCGGCCGAACGAAGCGGCTTCTTCGGCGACGTCGGCGTGGGCGCTCGGGGCGAGGAGCGCGGCCACGAGGACGAGCAGGAGCGCGGCGGCCGAGCCACCGCGGAGGGCACCGCCGAAACCGCGGCCGGCGCCGCTCGGCGGCTGCGGCGCCGAGCTGCGTCGCCACTCGAAGCGCTCGCGAAAGCGAACGAGCATCCGCACCATCGCCGGCCCGGCCACCAGCGCGAGGACGACGTTGCCGGTGACGTGGGCGATTTCGAACGGCACCGCACGTCCCTCAAGCACCCAGAAGTGCCGCCACGACAGGTCTCCTCCATAGGTCGCCATCAAGGAGAAGTTCATCAGAGCCCCGTACAAAATGCCTGCAATGCCGCAGACGGCGGCGAGCGTGAAGCGTCCGGCCTGCCGCGGACCGAGCGCCAGCGCCGCCCCGAGTACCCCGCAGAGGCCCCATCCCGCCATCTGCCACGGCGTCCACGGGCCCTGGCCGAACCAGAGGTTGGAGACGAGGGCGGCGAGGGCGCCGACGGCGAAACCGGGCGCGCCGCCGAGGGCATAGCCGGCGAAGATGACGATGTCGGTGGTCGGCTTGACGTTGGGGAAGGCGGCAAAGGCAATCCGCCCGGCGATCGCCAGCGCCGCCAGCGAGGACACCAGGGCGACGACCTGCGAGGGCGGCCGCGAGCGCTCGTACCAGACGAAACCGCCCAGCAGGACGAGGCCGAGGATGAGAAAGCTCGTCAGCTCCCAGCTCACCCGAGCTCACCCCTCAGCACCGCGGCGCCCTTCTCGGGAGTGACGACCCCGGGCAGGTCGAGCACCCGCGCGACCTCGGTCGCGAAGTACCAGCCGCCGGAGAGGATCTCTTCCATCGGCCCGTCGGCGATCACCACGCCTTCGCCGAGGAGGACCACGCGCTCGGCGAATGCGGAGGCGAACTCGACGTCATGGGTGGCGACGACGACCGCGGCGGGGCGTGTCGCTTTTGTCTCGGCATGGGAGACAAAAGCGACATCCCCGGCGAGGCCGCGGATCAGGGTGACGAGATCGTCCTTGCGAGCGCGGTCCATCCCGCGGGTCGGCTCGTCGAGGGCGACGACGCCGGGGAGCAGCTCGCCCTCCATCCGCCCCGCCAGCGCGATCGCCAGCGCCAGGCGCTGTCGCTCGCCTCCCGAGAGGTCGCGGGGATCGGCATCGGCAGCGTGCTCCAGGCCAACCACGCGCAGCGCCTCCATCCCCGCATCGCCTGGCAGCTCGTCGCCGACGCGCTCGCGCACCAGGTAGTCGCTCGGGTTCTGGGTGAGCAGCGCGATCGACCCGACGTCGAGCTTCCCCGCTACCGCCTCGTGCAGCCCCGCAGCCGTCCGCAGCAGCGTCGACTTCCCAGCCCCGTTCCGCCCCATCAATGCGACTCGTTCCCCCGGCCGCACCTCCAGATCAATGCCCCGCAACACGTCCCGCAGCTCCTCCCCCCGATCCAACTCAACCCAAAGATTCTTCGCGCTCAACACAGGCTCGGAGGAACGGGGATCGGGCACCCTCCCACCTGCAACGTGTGGAGGGTGCCCGATCCCCGTTCCCCGAAGCGTCTGCCGAGCGTCCCGCACCCCCACCGGCAGCGGTTCGATTCCCGCAAGAGAGAAAAGTCGGGCGGCAGGAGTTGAAAGCGCAGCGTCATTTACCTGCGACCACGCCAGGAACTCCCCCGGCGCCCCGTCGAACCCGACCGCCCCGTCCTCCATCGCCATCACCCGGTCCGCCGCCGCCAGGCAGCGCTCGAGGCGGTGTTCGGCGAGCAGGACCGCCACCCCCCACTCCTCGTTGAGGCGCCGCAGCAGCCAGATCAGCTCGTCGCCGGCGACGGGGTCGAGCTGGGAGGTCGGCTCGTCGAGGAGGATCAGGCGCGGGCGGGTGACGAGGGCGGCGGCGAGGGCGACGCGCTGCAGCTCGCCGCCGGAGAGCGTGTCGACGGCGCGGTCGAGCAGGTGCGGGATCGCCAGGGCCAGCGCGACCTCCTCGACGGCGCGGGCGCGGTCGGCCGGAGCGTCGCCGCGCATCTCCAGCGGCAGCTCGATCTCGGCCGCGACCGTGGTCGAGACGACCTGCGTCTCGGGGTCCTGGGCGAGGTAGCCGACGGCCGCGGCGAGCTCGCCGGGACCCGCCGCGAGCGCGTCGATCTCGGCGACGCGGACCTCGCCTTCGATCTCGCCGCCGTGGAAGTGCGGCACCAGCCCGCACGCGGCTTTCAGCAGCGTCGACTTACCCGAGGCCGAGCGCCCGGCGAGGAGGACGAACTCCCCCGGCGCGATCTCCAGCGAGACGTCGACCAGCGCCGGCCGCGGGGCACGCGGATAGGAGTAGTCGAGCCCTCGCACCTCCAGCGCCGGCGCCGCCCCCCGCCTGATCGCCAGCTCAGACACGCGCCACTCCTCTTCGACGGGCCGATCGGTCCAACTCCTGCCGCCGACGGGCCGATTTGTCCCGTACGGAGAGACTTTTCGGCCCGTCGGCGGAGTGGATTCGACGTTTCGGCCCGTGGCGCAGGGGCGCGAGGCCGCTGGCGGTGACTACGGCGGCGACGGCGAGGGTGGCGGGGCCGAAGCCGATCGCGACGGTCGGGTAGGCCTGGAAGTCGTCGGCGCCGAGGAGCTTGCCGGCGATCGCGGCGAGGAGGACGGCGGCGGCCACGGCGTAGAAACGGCGGTCGTAGCGGGAGTGGCTGTGGCGGCTACGGGCGCGGGGGGCGTTGAGGCTGTAGCCGCGCAGCTCGAGGGTGGCGGCTACGTCGACGGCGCGGTCGAGCGAACCGGCGAGGAGGCGGCGGGCCAGCGGCGCCTTGCCGACGGGGGCGGCGGCGGGGCCGCGGAGCGCGGAGGCGTCACGAAGGCGGGCGGCGTCGACGGCGGCGACCGGGACCAAGCGGGAGACGAGCGTCGCGGTCAACGCCGAGCGCCCCGCGAACGGCCGTAGCGCCCGCAGCACCCGGTCGGGGTCGACGCAGGCGGAGTAGACGGCGAAGGCGACGATCGTCGCCGCCGCCAGCAACCCGTAGGAGACGCCGGCGACGATCGCCTCCAGAGTGACGTCGACCCGGCCGAACAGCGGCCAGTCCCCCAGCCGCGCGATCACGGTCTCGCCGCGGCTGGTGACCAGGGCGTTGACGGCTGCGACCAGCAGCGCCAGCGAGAGGCCCATCCGCAGCGCCGCGCGGACGGCACCACGGACGCCGGCGAGGATGCCGGCCAGGCTCGCCGCGGTACCGGCGGCGAGCAGGACCAGCGGGTTGAGGTAGAGGAAGGCGACGACGACGATCGCCCCGAGGTAGGCGACAGCGGCGCCCGGCGAGGCATCCTGCAGCGGCCCGCGGCGCGGCTTGTAAGCGAACGGCGACCTCATCGCGCCGCCACCGGCAACGGCATCTCTCTTCCGCCTGCGATTGCCACCGCGTAATGGTCGCGCAGGTGCGCAGCGTCGAGGGCTTCGGCGGCTTCGCGCACCGCCGCCACCGTGCCGCCGGTGACGAGCCAGACAGGCGGTCCCCCGTAACGGCTGGTCGCAGCGACGAGACCGGCTTCAGGGCCGAACCGCCGCGCGGACGACCCGTTCTCGTCGAGCGCCACCAGCCCAAATCCGTCGAACTTCGCGTAGATGCCGCTTTCGCCCGGCCCGTCTTCAAGCAGCTGGGCGGCGGGGTCCTCCCGCAGCCGGTCCCAGGTACCGACGAGCATGCGGATCGCGCCCTGCGGCGATCCGGTCGCAAGCGTCACGCCTTCGCGCCCGAGCGCGTCCCGCGCCGTCTCGCAGGCGCTGCCGTCGCCGGAACATTCGAGGACGACGGGATGGGGCCTGCCGGCGACCCCGTCGGTGAACGGGGCCGGCCAGGAGCCGACGACGGCGGGGACGTGGTTGGCCGCCGACCAATCGCGGTAGTCCCACCAGACTCGCTCGTCGCCCTTCAGCTCCACGTCCGCCGCGCCGACCGGCGACTCGACGCCGTCGACGAAGAAGAACCAGTCGTAGGGATCGCCGCCACGTTCGCTCTCGGCGACGCCGTCGATCGAGTGGACGAAGCCGCCGCCGAAGCGGGTCTCGATGTCGGCGTTGGCTTCCAGCGCCCGCATCACGGTGTCGGATTCCTTCGCCTTCAGCGAACGCTGCAGCACCGCCTCATGGCCGAATTCGCGGGTCACCGTGAGCTCGACCGAGCCGACGTCGGCGCCGGGGCCGAGACCGCAGCCGGCGGCCGCGAGCGCCGCCATCAGCAGCGCGAACGCGACCGCCGTGCCACGGCGTCGACTCATTTGGAGGCGGCGCCTCTCACTTCGGGCACTTGCCGGCGATGCAGACCGGCTCCCGCGCCGCGGGAATCTCCCCCGCCGCCGTCGCCGTCAGCTTCGCCGGCTTGCTCAGCGTCACCGTGGTGCGGCCGTCGGCGCCGGTCGGCTCACTCGCCCCGGTCACCTTCACGCCCGCCTGCGGCTTGCTCTTGCCTTTTTCGTCGTAGGAGAAGACGCGCACCGTGAACGGCATCCCCGCCTTGGCGCTGTTCGGACCCGTCAGCACCAGCTCTTCGGGGTACTTGTAGTCCGGCGCTTCGGTCTTCACCAGGGCGTAGAGGACTTCATCGCCCGGGTGGATCTTCGCCACATCGCCGCTCACCGAAAGCGACTTGTGGTTGACCTTCAGGTACCAGGACGAGCTGCCCTTGGCGACGCTCTTGCCGACGCCGCACAGCGCCAGCCCGAAGTCGAAGCTGTCGCTGATCAGCAGTGGCCGCAGCGAGGCGACGAGCTTGGAGGCGCGGGCGAGCAGGCCCATCGCGGTGTTGCCCTTGATTGAAACCGGGTCGCCGCTGCCACCGCTGCCCTTGCCGAAGCATTCGGCCTTGGGGCTGGTGTTGACCGTGGTCGTCGCGGTCGCGATCGGTTTTTCGACCAGCACCTTGCTGCCGCTGCCGACGACGCGCAGCTCGGCCTGGAAGCCCTTGGCCGACGCGCCCGCGGCGAGCGCCAGGGTGAGAGTGAGAGCCAGCGTGCACGCGGCCGCCAGCCGGAACGGGGTGATTCTTGGCATTGACGCCACCCTTTCCTCGAGGGTTGAATTGGCTGGGCCGGGGACAGGTCTCCTGGCTTCCGGGATCAGGGAGGACGCGCCTTCCCGGAGGCTCGGTGTCGCCTCCAGTGGCTGGCGCCCGTAGGCGCCCGCGAACTCCTCCACCCGGTCACAGTGGCGGGACCACGCCGGACTTGCACCGGACTTCCCTTGACCGCCGACCGATATGTACGCGGCGAGTCTATCCCGCCGTGGCGTCAACGTATGGGTCGATGTCGCGCCCGCACCGTACCCCCGGCCGCCACACCCACTGGCGGCTGGCGCGCCACCGGCCGCGGCTGCTGCGGCTCGGCGGCCTGGCGGCGCTGCTGGCGGTGGTCGGCCCCGGCATCCTCGCCGGACTCTCCGACGACGACCCCGCCGGGATCACCACCTACTCGATCCTCGGTGCCCGCTACGGCTACGAGCTGCTCTGGGTGCTGGCGATCTCGACGGCCGCCCTGATCGTCTTCCACGAGGTCGGGGTGCGGCTCGGCGTCGTCACCGGCAAGGGCCTGCTGACCCTGGTGCGGGAGCGCTACGGGCAGCGCGCCGCCTGGGCGGTGATGACGGCGTTGCTCGTCGCCAACACCGGCACCCTCTGCGCCGAGTTCGCCGGGGTGGCGGCCGCCCTCGACCTGCTCACCGGCACCAGCCGCTACGTCAGCGTGCCGCTGGCGGCGATCGCGATCTCGGCCCTGGTCCTGCGGGAGAACTTCCACCGGGTCGAGCACCTGCTGCTCCTGCTGAGCTCGGTCTTCGTCGCCTACGTGATCGCCGGGATCGCCGCCCACCCCGACTGGGGCGCGGCCGGGCGCGGGCTGGTGGTGCCGAGCATCCCGCTGAATCGCGACGCGGTTCTGGTCGCGGTGGCGACGGTGGGCACCACGCTCGCCCCCTGGGGCCTCGCCTTCATCCAGTCCTACGCGGTCGACAAGCGGTTGCGGGTCGCCGACCTGCGCTACGAGCGGGTTGACGTCATCGTCGGCGCCCTGCTGACCGGGGTGATCGGCTTCTTCGTCGTCATCGCCTGCGCGGCGACCCTGCACCCGCAGGGGATCGACATCGACGACGCCAGTGACGCCGCGCGGGCGCTGGAACCCTTTGTCGGCGGCGCCGCCGCAACCCTCTTCGGCCTCGGCTTCCTCGGCGCGGCGCTCCTGGCGGCGGCGATCGTCCCCCTCTCCACCGCCTACTCGATGTCGGAGACGCTCGGCCGCCGCGCCGACCTCGACGACAGCTTCGAGCAGGCCCGCACCTTCTATCTGAGCTTCGGTGCGGTTACCGCGGTCGCGGCCTGCCTGGTGCTGATCCCCGGCGCGCCGCTGATCGAGATCCTCTTCCTCAGCCAGGCGCTGAACGCCGTCCTGCTGCTGGTGCTGCTGCCGTTCGTCCGCTCGCTCGCCAACGACCGCGAGCTGATGGGCGAGAACGCCCTCGGCCGCTTCGACCGGGCGACGACGGCGATCGCCCTCGCCGTGGTCGCGATAAGCGTGCTGGCGCTCGGGGTGCTGGCCGTGGCCTAGCTGTAGGGCTCGTAGCCGACGGCGCGCCAGCTCTCGCGGCCGCTGCTCCTCATCGCCAGCAGGCTCCGCGTCGCCTGCTCGCGCCCGTCCGGCCCGGGCCACTCGGCGACGATCTCGGTAGTCCCTGCCTGCAGCCGCTCGGCGTAGCTGCCCTTGACGACCGCCCGCGTCAGCGCCCGCACCTGCCGCTTGATCTCCTCCGGGTCCTCGGAGAAGAACTCGCAGACCATGTCGTGACGGCCGGGCGAGCAGACGAGGAGCTGATCGGAATCGAAGTAGACCTCGAGCGGCGCGGCGGCGAGCTTCATCGGCTCCAGGAAGAGGGTGAGACCGATCTCGCGCTCCTCCTCCCGCACCTCCGCCCAACCTGCCGCCAGCGCTTCCGCGGCCTCTACCGCGAGGATCTCCCTGATCTCATCCGCCAGACTGGTCATGGCTGACCAGTTATACATCTCGAACCAAAGTCCGGCCTTGACTTATACGTCAAGAAGCAGATCGAGGCCAAGCATCTCACCGGCGCCGCCGAGGAGGCCGAGAGGGGCCCGCCTGGACCAGCAGGTCGGGCACCCGCCCGACGCTAACCGCGCTTGGCGCCGATGTAGACGATCTTGTAGTCGCGGCTTTCGTCGGCCGGGTCGGAGAGGACGACTTTTTCGTCGATCTCCTGCATGCCGAGGGCGGCGAGGCAGTCGAGCCCGGCGGCCGCCATCGCCGCCCGAACCTCGGGTTCGGAGCGATAGCGCTCGCGGTGGACGATCGGCTCGATGTCGTCCCCCTCGATCCGGGTTTCGAAGACCGACGGTTCACCCTCGACCTCGCCGATCCCGTGCCAGGTCCAGCTGCGGCCGTCGTGTTCGACGAGGTGGCTGCCGCCCGACCAGGAGCCGGAGTCGTAGGTCCCCTTCGAGTTGACGTCGAAGAGGAGCAGACCGCCGTCGGCGAGGTTGGCGCGCATCCGCGCCAGCGCCCGCTCGAGGTCCGCGTCGGCGAGCAGGTAGTTGACGGCGTCGTTGAGCGAAAGCACGAGCTCGAACTCGCCGTAGTCGGGCAGCTCGCGCATGTCGACGACGTCGAGCTGCACCTGGTCGCCGCCCTCCTCCCGCGCCCGCTCCAGCATCCCCGGCGAGAGGTCGCAGGCCCGCAGCTCCCAGCCACGCCGCAGCAGCGGCCCGAAGGCGCGGCCGGTCCCGCAACCGACGTCGAGCGCCCTCCCCCGCTTCAGCCCGTGCTTCTCCAGCTCCGGCAGGAGGACTTCGCCCAGCCACATCTCGTAGTCGTTCTGGTGGTTGAACTCGTTGTAGATCGGCGCGAAGGCGTCGTAGGTCGCGCGGGCTGGATCCCCCTCCATGCCGCCAAGCCTATACCTCGAACTCTTGCCGAATGTCGGCGCGGATATCCGTCCAGTCAGCTTCTTTCGCGGCTAGGGTGCCGCCGCTTCAACTTCCCCATCCGCTGGATGGGTCTCGTTCAATCGATGCAGCAAAGGAGAGACGATGAGCAGGGGAATCTGGCGGCAGGCGCCGGCGCTGGCGGTTGCGATCGTGGCGCTGGTGGCGGCGCTGGCCGGGACGGTTTACGCGGCCGGGAAGATCAACGGGCACGCGATCAAGGTGAAGTCGCTGCCGGGGAACCGGCTGGCGCCGCGCTCGCTGCCGGCGAACCGGCTGAAGCCGGGGACGATCCCGAGCACGCAGCTGGCGCCGGGCTCGATCCAGGGCGACCGCCTCGCCCCCGGCTCGGTGACCGGCCTGCAGGTGGACGTCTCCACCCTAGGTCAGGTGCCCTCGGCCGTCCACGCCGACACGGCCGAGTCGGCCAAAGACGCGGAAACCGCGCTCAACGCCGCCAACGCGGTCAACGCCCAGAACCTCAACGGCTACCACGCCGGCTGCAAGACGGGAACGCGACTCTTCGCCGGCGCCTGCTGGCAGGTGGCGGCGAGTACCAGCGCCCTTAACCCGGCGGCCGCCGCCGGCGCCTGCGCCAACGAAGGCGGCGAGCTCCCCGATCCGCTGCTGCTCGCGGCGTTCTCCCAGGAGCCGAACATCACGCTGGCGGCTGGGAGCGAGTGGGCTAATGACATACCAGTCGTCAGTGGGTCGGATGTCTATGCCGTAACGACCGTTTCAACGTCAGGGGCCGTCGGCTCGTCTCCGGCAAACGAAACCAAAAAGTTCCGCTGCGTCATCCCACTCCTCAGCTGACGCACACACCCACCCAGGGCGAGCAGCCGCGGCTGCTCGCCCGCTCAGCCCGTCTCGGCGTCGAGCAGGCGGCGGTAGTAACGGTAGTCGCGGCGGTCGGGCCGCAGGTTCGAGGCCAGCGCCAGGTGGTGGCGGGCGCGGCGCTTCTGGCCGGTCTTGCTGAGGGCACGGCCGAGGCAGAAGTGGGCGAAGTCGTTGACCGGGTGCGACTCGACCACCGCCTCGAACTCGACCGCGGCCGGGGCGAAGCGGCCGGAGCGGAAGTAGGCGCGGCCCAGCGCCTCGCGGATCGAGCTCTTCTCGGGGTCGCGGCGGGCGGCCTCGGCGAGCGGCGCGGTGGCGTGCTCGAAGTCGCCGTCCTCGAGCAGCTCGAGGCCGCGGCGGTAAAGGGTGTAGGTGGGCTCCGGAGCCCCTGCTGCGGACATGGAACAAAGTGTAGGAGGGACACCCCGCGGACCCGGAAAAGGGCGATTTAGCAGGCCGAAAGGGTCACTTTGCTACCGTGGATACACGGGTTCGGCGGCTCCTCCGCCGGCCCGAATCGATCTATGAGCGCAACTAGCACCGCGAAAAAATGGACCTGCGACCAGTGCGGGGTGACCGTCAGCCGCCTCGGCGGCGAGAAGGTCGAGCTGCCCGCAAGCTGGACGACCTCCGCGGAGGGCACCTTCTGCCTGCTCTGCCGGCGTGAGCGCGCCGCCCAGGCCGCCCTCGACGCCGCCCCCCAGGGCTCCGGCCTCGAGGACCGCGCCAAACTCCGCCGCGCCGCCCTGGTCGAGTTCGAGGTTCGCCGCCGCCCCGGCCACGGCAACGGCGAGATCGCCAAAGCCTGCCGCTCCTCCGTCGCCGCGGTCGTCGCCGCCCGCAAACGGCTGAAGCTGCCGGCGCCGAACTAGTAGTCAGACCCGCGTCCGCTCGGCGAGATCGCTGAGCAGACCCTCGATGCCTCGCTCCGCATGGACGCGGCGCTGGCGGTCGGCGCCGTTGCCCTCGCTGACGATCCGCTCGATCTCTTCGAGGGCGCCGGCGCCTCCCAGGGGGTCGGCGTAGGGGCGGACTTCCTCGAGGATGGCGGGGGCGACCTCGGCGGCGGGGGCGGCGGTGCTCTCGTCGACCATGATCCGGGCCTGGAGGCCGTAGCGCTCGGCCTGGAAGTAGGACTCCTCGATCGCCTCGCGGGTGAGGCCGGGGGCGCCGGGGCGGTCGATCTCCTTCGCCGCCAGGGCCTGGATCAGGGCGGCGATCGCGGCGTTGGTCTCCGGCGCGGCCTGGACGTCCATGCCGCGGACCTCGACGGTGCCGAGATTGGGGTGCGGGCGGACGTCCCACCAGATGTAGGTGTAGTCGGAGACGCCGGCGGCGGCGATCAGCTGGTCGGCGACGCGGAGGAAGTCCTCGTAGTCGCGGAAGGCGCGTGGCAGCTCGAAGCGCGGGTAGCTGCGGACGGCGGCGGCGCGGGCGCTGGCGAGGCCGGTGTCGGCGCCGTCGCGGAAGGGCGAGTTGGCGGTCAGCGCCGCCAACAGCGGCAGGTGGTGGCGCATCGAGTTGGCAACGGCGACGGCGGTTTCGGCATCGGGCATGCCGACGTGGACGTGGAGGGCGCAGGGGGGCGTCGCCAGCAGGCCGGCGAGGTCCTTCTTCACGGTCTCGTAGCGGGCTTTCTCGACCAGCTGCGGCTCACCGGCCTCGCCGGGATAGGTGCCGGATCCCATCAGCCGCGCCCCGGTCGCGGCGACCGCCCGTCGTACCTCGGCCAGCTCCTTCGCCGCCTGCGTGGCGTCGAGGCAGATGCCGGTCTTGAGCTCGATCTGGGTGGCGAAGATCTCGGTCGAGACGCTCTTCTGGTGCGGGAAGTCAATCTCCTCCAGCACCTGCTCGCCGGTGGCGACCAGCCCGCAGGCCTCGTCGACCAGCAGCAGCTCCTCCTCCACCCCGATCGTCAGCGGCCCCGAGGTGCCGAACTTGTGCGCGGCGCGGTCCGCTCCGGTATCTGCCTTGCCGGAATCGGTCGCGCCTTTAGGCAAGATCCCCATCGTGGGGGCGAGCTACCCCGCACCGGAGCTTCCATAACCGCCCCTATCCTGGCCGGATGCGCCCGGCGGGGAAACTACGCGTGCTCGGCGAACCGGCCTACCGGCGGCTCTGGATCGGGCGGACCACCTCGCTGATCGGGGACGGGATCGCCCCGGTCGCGCTCGCCTTCGCGGTCCTCGACCTGACCGGCTCGGCGACCGATCTCGGGATCGTCCTCGCCCTCCACAGCCTCGTCCTGATCGCCCTGGTCCTGGTCGGCGGCGTCGTCGCCGACCGAATCTCACCACGCCGGGCGATGCTCGGCGCCGACCTCGTGCGAACGATCTCGATGGGCCTGATCGCCGCCCTGCTGCTGGCCGGGGCGGCGGAGATCTGGCAGTTGGCCCTCCTCTACGCCCTCGACGGCGCCGCCACCGCCTTCTTCAACCCCGCCTCGAACGCGATCGCCCCCCAGATCGTCCCCGGCTCCCGCCTGCAGGAGGCAAACGCGCTGCTCTCCTTCTCGCGCTGGATGGGCAAGGTCGCCGGCCCGGCGCTGGCGGGGATCCTGCTGGCGCTCGGCTCGCCCGGCTCGGCCCTGGCGATCGACGCCGCCACCTTCGCCGTCAGCGCCGCCTGCCTGCTGGGGGTGCGGGCGCCCGGAGTCCGCCCGCAGGGAGCGGGCGAGAACTTCCTCGCCGAGCTCCGCCACGGCTGGCGCGAGTTCTCGAGCCGCAGCTGGCAGGTCGCGATCATCCTCTCGCTCTCGCTCAGCAACCTGATCTTTCCCGGCGCCTTCCTGGTGCTCGGGCCGACCGTGGCCAGGGAATCCCTCGGCGGCTCCAGCGCCTGGGCGCTGATCGCCGCCGCCTGGGGTGTCGGCGGCCTGGTCGGCGGCCTCGTCGCGCTCAACATCCGCCCGCGCTACCCGCTCCTCGTCAGCGAGAGCTGCGTCCTGCTCTTCGCGCTGCCGATCTTCCTCCTCGCGATCCCCTCCGCGACCGCCGTCATCGTCGCCGGCGCCTTGGTCGCCGGCGTCACCGTCAGCATCGCCGAGATCCTCTACGAGACGACCCAGGCGCAGCAGATCCCCGCCGAAGCCCTCTCGCGGGTGACCGCCTACGACTGGCTCGGCTCGCTGGCCCTGGAGCCGATCGGCCTCGCCCTGGTCGGCCCGGTCGCTGCGGGGATCGGCATCTCCACCACCCTCTGGTTCAGCGCCGTCGCCCTCACCCTCCTACAAGCCGCGGTGCTGGCGGTCCCGAGCGTGCGCCGCCTGGAAGCGGTGGCGGGCGAGCCGACCCCGGCGCCGCCGCCCCGTCCGATCGAGGTTGGGGACTAGAGCGTTTTCAGCACTGCTTCGGCGGCGTTGTAGCCGTTGATGCCGTGGGCGCCGGCGCCGGGCGGGGTCGCGGCGGAGCAGATGAAGACGCCGGGGATGCCGGTCCAGTAGGGGTTGGCGCCGGCACGGGGGCGCAGGAGGGTCTGCAAGGGGGTGTTGGCGCCGGTGAGGATGTCGCCGGCGACGAAGTTGGCGTTGGCGGCCTCGATCTCGGCGGGGGTGCGGGTGGAGGTGGCGACGATGCGGTCGCGGAAGCCGGGGGCGAAGCGCTCGATCTGGGCGAGGATCGCGCCGGTGGCGTCGCCGCCGTAGCCGCCGGGGACGTGGGCGTAGGCCCAGATCGGGTGCAGGTCGCCCTGCGAGCGCTGCGGGTCGGCGAGGTATTGCTGGCCGACGAGGACGAAGGGGCGCTCGGGCATGCGGCCGCGGTTGACGTCGCGCTCGCCGGCGGCGATTTCCCCGAAGCTGCCGGCGACGTGGACCGATCCTGCGCGGCGGGCGGGCAAGTAGCTCCAGGGGATGCCGTCCTCGACCGCGAGGTCGAGCTTGAAGGCCGCGGGGCCGTGCTTGTAGCGGCGGTAGGCGCGGGCGACCCGGGGCGGCAGCTTCTCCCCCGCCAGTTCGAGCACTCCCCGCGGCGCCAGGTCGAGGACGACGGCGTCGGCCGGCGGCAGCTCGGCGAGCGAGCGGACGCGGCGGCCGGTCTCGATGCGGCCGCCCTGCTCGCGGACCACGGCTGCCATCGCCTCGGTGATCGCCATCGATCCCCCCCTCGCCACCGGCCAGCCGCAGGCGTGACCGGCGCAGATCAGCGCCGTCCCGATCGAGGAGCTGAAGGGGCGGTTGAGCGGCGCGTAGGCGTGGGCGGCGACGCCGCCGAAGAGGGCGGCCGCCTCCGGCGTGCCGAGCGCCCGCGCCAGCAGGGTCGCCGGTGCCGCCGCGGGCAATCCGAAGCGGGCCAGCCGCAGCGGGTGGCGCGGCAGGTGGAGGAAGGGGTGGTAGATGTCCTCGGTCAGCGGCTCGTAGCCCTTCGAGGGCGCACCGAAGATCCGCCGCCAGCGCGCTCCGCCCTCCCCCAGCCCGGCGGCCGTCGCCTCCAGCGAGCGCAGCATCGCCGCCCCGGCGCCGCCGTCGAGCGGGTGGGCGAGGTCGACCTCGGGCCAGGCCCACTCGAGCCCGTGGCGCCCCAGTTCCAGCTCCAGGGTGGCCGGGGCGGTGACCGCCATCGGGTGGGTGGCGCTGCACTCGTCGTGCAGCAGGCCGGGGAGGGTCAGCTCGGAGCTGCGGGTGCCGCCGCCGATGCGGGTCTCCGCCTCGAGCACCGTCACCTCGACCCCGCGCTTGGCGAGGATCGCGGCGCAGGCGAGCCCGTTCGGGCCCGAGCCGACGACGATCGCGCTGCTCATACCCCTACTTTGCCCGGCTTTCCCTCCAAATGGACCGGGAATTCGTCACCCAGCCACGGCTGGCGCTTCGCCATCTCGGCGACGTCGACGTAGCCCTCCTCGACCAGGCCCTCGGCCGCGTCCCAGATCCGGTAGCGCTGGCGCTGCACCTGGGCGGGCTGGCTCTCCAGCGTCACCACCCGCACCTCCCCCGGCGCGAAGTGGCAGCGCTCCTGCACCGCTGCCAGCAGGCGCTGGTCGTGGAAGTGGCCGTCGCCGAAGTTGTAGCCGAGGACGACGCCGGCGACGAGCTCGCCCTCGCGCACGTCGTATTCCTCGATGTCCTCGACCGCCCGCCCGGTCAACCCGTTCAGCGCCCGCCCGTGCGAGTGCATCGAGCGGAAGGCGAGACCTTTGTAGAGGAGGACGTCGATCAGCTCCGGCTCGTAGAACTTCTCCAGCTGCACGCCGACGGTCGGCGCCGCCTTGATCAGGTCGCGGTCGAGCTTCGCCTCGGCGCCCTCCCCGTCATCGCCACCGCGGCGGAACAGCCACTGGCTCGTCGCCCAGTTGCCGGCGTAGTAGCGCATCGAGGGCAGGAACGAGACGAGGTCCGGCCGCAGGTTGCCGAGGACCGGCAGGCCGACGCAGACGAGGGCGAGGATGACCAGCAGCAGCGGATCGTCGATCGTCGAGAAGGGCACGCTGCCGTAGTGCCCGAAGAGGAAGAGGACGCCGAAGATCATGAAGACGTTCCACTCGAGCGGCACCGCCAGCGGGAAGGTCGAGAGTATGTGGGCGTGGAAGACCACCATCCCGGCGACGGCGAGCGTCTGCAGGATGCCGCCCCTGGTGAGGATCAGGACCAGCGGCAGGGTGAACTCCATCACCGTGCCGAGGTGGGCGACCGCGGCGCCGGTGCGCGAGGGCAGCAGGTCCTCGGGGTGGCGCGTGTAGAGGCGGCGCTTGATCGCCCGCGAGCGGTTCCAGGGCGTGTTGCTGATCATCACCGTGACCACGAAGGGGAAGTGGCGGTTCAGCTTCGAGCTGGCGGCGCCCCACCAGATGCAGAAGAAGACGAGCTGGGCGGCGATCACCAGGTCGGTCAGCGGGAAGAGGAAGATGATCGCGAGCGTGCCGTAGATCTCCGCCCGCGCCGCCAGGAACGGGACCTTGTCGCGGAGGCCGAGGGCACCGAGGATCGCCAGCATCACGCCGACGGCGACGGGGTCGAGGCGCGCCGGCGAATCAACGCCGCCGGAGAGCAGCAGGAAGGCCAGCGCGGCGAGCAGCGCTCCATATAAGGAGACGTCCAGCCAGGTGCGGGTCGTCCCCCGCGTCCCCGGCACCCGCTCGGGCCAGGGCGGCAGCCGCGTCGTCCCCGGCCGCAGCCAGTAGAGGAAGCCGCCGATCATCGGGCTGAAGCGCAGGGTCAGCGGCAGCGAGCCGGCGCCGAGGCCCAGCACCTCCCAGAGCATCGTCCAGATCACCGCCTTCTCGAAGACGATCGGCGCCGTCCACTGCGGCCAGCCGCTGGTGGCGAAGATCAGCAGGGCGCCGAGGCCGGCGTAGGCGAGGACCTTGAAGACGTAGAGGAAGTAGACCGCGGTCGGCGTCCCGAAGCCGTTCAGCGCCCAGTCCTGGGCCAGCGGCTTGATCCGCTCCAGGTGGGGCAATTGGCGCCACTCGGCGACCTCGAACGGCGGCGGCGCCGGATCTAGGAGGCCCATGCGTCCAAACTTTCAAACCGGTGCTCAATCTCGGCCAAGGCGATGACGATGACTCTACGTCTTGTCTGGAGCACCGCCAACCTCCACCCCACCGCCGGGCGCAAAGCCGCTCTGGGGCGACAGCGCCGGTACAGCCGCGCCTGCCGTGTCGAAAACGTTCGGCCCTGCCGAACAAGCGCGACACTCCCTCTTCGGCGACGCACCGCTCGAGCCGCTCTCGGTACGCCTCCTCCAGGCCGCCGGTGTCCTCTCGCTGCTGCTGATCCTCGTCGTCGCCAACTCGCTCCTGCGCAGCGGCGAAAACCCGCTCAACCCGGTCGCCGCGGCGGCCGAGCGGACCGAGAGCGTCGACGGCCTCAGCTTCAAAATGAAGGTCCGAACCACCTCCGAAGCCCACCCACCGGAGGTCGACTTCGGCAACGGAACCCTGAACCTGCAGACCGAGATGGCGCTCGTCTATTACAACGGACTCACCGCGGACGGCCAGCGAGTGGAAATCGCGATGGTGGTGGACGGAGAAGACGCGATCTACCTGAACTCGCCGCAGTTCCGCGGCAAACTGCCGGAAGGCAAGGAATGGGCCAAGATGGACCCGTCCCTCGCCTCAGACGACGACTCGGTGCCGGCTGAAAGCCCGGACGACTCGCTGGCCATGCTGACCGCAAGCGACCGGGTCCACCTGGCGGGTCACCGGCAACTGGACGGTGCCCGGGTGAGCCGCTACGTCACCCGCTTCGAAATGGGCGAAATCGCCGCCGAGCTCCGCGCCAAGGGCGATGACCAGTTGGCCGACAAATGCGAAGGGCTGGCATCCCAGGTAATCGGGCCGGTCCAGGCGGAAGCCTTTGTCGACGACAAGGGCCTCTTGCGCCGCATCCACATCCGCATGGCGAGCACCGCCTCCGGCCCCCCGGAGACGATCGACACGCGGATGGACTTCTTCGACTTCGGCTCCCATCCCCAGATTCAGACCCCGCCGGAAGGCCTCGTCTTCGACATGACGCCGCTGCTTGAACAGCAGCAGGAAGCGCTGGGCCAGAGCAGCTGACTGCAGCGGTCTGAAGGTTGCAACCCTGAGGGGGTATGCCCTACCGCCGCATCCTCGCCTCCCCGCACGTCCTGCAGCTGACGATCGCCTCGGTCGTCGCGCGGCTGCCGGTGGGGATGACCGGGGTCGCCCTCGTCATCTACGTCCACGACCGCACCGGCTCCTTCGGCGCCGCCGGCGCGGTCGCCGGTGCCAGCACGATCGGGCTGGCGCTGACGGCGCCGGTGCTGGGACGGCTGGTCGACCGCCGCGGCCCGCGGCCGGTGCTGGTGCCGGCAGCGGCGCTGGCGACGGTGGCGTTGGTGGCGCTCGTCGCCGTCGGCAACGCCGGCGGCGGCACCCTGGCGCTGGTGGTCCTCGCCGGCCTTTCCGGAGCAGCGATGCCACCGGTCGGCGGCATCCTGCGCCACCTCTGGCCCGCCATCGTCGACGCGGAGCTGCTGGTCAACGCCTACGTCTTCGACTCGATCCTGATCGAGGCCGTCTTCATCAGCGGGCCGCTGCTGACCGGCCTGCTGGCGGCGACCGCGGGGCCGGCGGCGGCGCTCCTCGCCGCCGCCGGCCTCGGACTGATCGGCACCGTTTGGTTCGTCACCCTGCCGCCGCTGGGTCGGGTCGAGCCGGCGCCCCCGCACCAGCACACCCGCGCAGGTGCTCTCGCCTCCCCGGTGATCCGGCTGCTGGTCTTCACCGGGTTCGGGGTCGGCTCGACCTTCGGCGCTCTCGACGTCACCGGGCCGGCCTTCGGCGCCGCCCACGGCAGCTCAGCCCTCGGCGGACCCTTCGGCGCCTCGCTGGCGCTGGGCTCCGCGATCGGGGCGCTCATCTACGGCTCGGCGCCGGAGCGCTTCGGCACGCCAGCCCAGGCGACCGTGCGGCTGGCGCTCTTCCAACCGCTGATCTGCCTGCCGCTGCTGCTCGCCCCGACCGTGGGCGTGATGCTTGCGCTCGGCGTCCTCGCCGGCACCTTCATCGCCCCGACGATCACCGCCCGCACCCAGATCGCCCGCGAGGCGATGCCGCCGGGCACCGGCACCGAGGTCTTCACCTGGCTCTCGCTCTCGCTGATGATCGGCGCCAGCGCCGGCGCGGCGATCGCAGGGCCGATCGTGCAGAGCGGCGGTTGGCGCGCCGGCGTCGTCCTCGCTGCCGTCCTCCCCGCCCTCGGCCTGCCCTTCCTCCTCAGCCGCCGGCAGCTACTGGCGGCGCAGGTGCCAGCGGTAGTCGAAGCGGACCCGCGCGCCCATCAGGCCGTTGTCGACTAGGCCGGGCTCGGGGAGGCGGGCGACGAGGCGGTAGCGCCGCTGCGCCCCCGTCGGCAGGTTGCCCAGGTGCAAGGTCGGCATCGCGATCAGCGCTCCCTGGTAGACGAGCTTGCCGGCGCCGTCGCTGAGGTCGTGGACCCGCAGCCGCAGCGCTGCGGCCAGCGAGGCTCCGGCCGCACCCAGGCGCTCGCTCAGATGACTTCGCGACAGTTCGAGGCCGGCGGGCGGGCCCAGGTTTTCGATCGTCAGGCTGCCGGCGACCTTGCCGCCGGGGCGCAGCGCGGGAGCCTCGAGGATTGCCGCTCCCCCGCGCGAGTCGGCGATCCGCAGCGCCCCGCCGGCTGCGGCTCCCACGCCCAGCGGCCGGTTTTCTCCCAGCCGCGGCTGCGACCAGGCGAGCGCGGCGACCACGAGGACGAGCAACTGCGCCAAAGCGGCCGCGATCACGGTCCTGCGACCAGGCTGCGCTCGCATCAGAAGTCCTTGTCGGCCGCTCCCGACTCGGTCACCGCGGTGGTCGAGGCGGCGTTGCCGGCCGGATCGGTGGCCGAGGCCGAGGGGGCCCAGGTCATCGTCCCGGTGGCGGCGGCGGTGGTCGCCGCGGCCGACTGGGTGCCGAGCGTGATCGTGATCGTGTTGCCGCTCATCGCCATCGAAGAGGCGGTGCCGGTGGCGCCGAAGGTGATGCTGGCGCTGGTGTAGTCGGTGCGGCCGAGGTTGATGCTGCCGAGCGGCAGCTGCGTCGCGTTGGTCGCGTTGTAGACGGTGACCGTGTCGTTGTTGCTGCCGGAGCCGTTGTTGAGGCGGAGGACGACGGCGGTGGAAGCACCACCCCAGCCGGCGAGGATCGAGTTGGGGTCGATCGCCTTGCTGAAGGTGAAGGCGATTTTGTCGCCGGCCTCGGCAAGGCCGTTGGTCGTGCCGACGCTGGGGGTCTGGACGTCGGTGCCGCTCGGGCCGGTGTTGTCAACGGCGACGGTGAAGCCCGACTGGGACTTCGAGTTGCCGGCTATGTCGGTCAAGGTCAGCGAGTAGGAGTAGCTGCCGGCGGCGAGGCTGGCGTTGGCGGTGATCGCGGCGCTGCGGTAGCCGTAGCTGACGCCGTTGGCGTTGAAGGTGCCGGCGCTGAGGGCGACGGCGGTCGAGCCGGTGGTGAGCGAGCTGACGTCGGCGGTAATCGTGGCGATGCCGCTGGCCGGGTTGCCGGTGTCGGTGGCATTGGCGTAGACGTAGTAGGTCGCGCCCTTCTTGATCTGTCCGGCGATGCCGCCGGCGGTCTTGCCGATCGCCGCGGCGGTGGCGCTGGGGGCGCGGAAATCGGTGGCGGCGGTGATCGAGTTGCCGGCGCTCGGCGTCTTAGCGGTGAAGTTGCCCCAGACGCTCGGGCGCGCGAGGGCGGCGGCCCCGAGGAGGACCGCTGCAATTGCCGCCGCCGCGATCGCCGGCCGCGTGGTCACAGGGCTCCGGCCTCCGGCGGCCGCGACTCCGGCGTCGGCCGCCAGATCCGCACCAGCGCCGCCCAAAGCAGCAGCAGCGCCGGGATCGCGATCAGGGCCAGCCGGGCCGGGCCGCTGTCGACCCGGGAGAGGGCGTAGCCGATCTTCGGAATCCGGTAGGCGACGCGGCCGATGCTGCCGCTGGCGGGAACCCGCCAGTGCTCGGTCGAGGTGTTGGCGTCGCCGCGGGTGACGAAGGCGACCTCGTCGCCGGCCGCCCGCACCGACTGCACCCGGTGGGAGAAGAGTTTGCCCGTGCCTTCGGGGTCGACGAAGGTGACGACGTCACCGACCCGGGCGCTGAGCGGCGAGATCGATTTGGTGACGACTACGTCGCCGGTTTCGATCGCAGGGGTCATCGAGCCCGAGCGCACCGTGAAGGAGCGGTAGCCGCCGAGCTGCGGCGCCACCGCTGCGAAGAGGGTCCCGAAAAGCAGCCCGAGCCCGATCCAGAGGACGAGGATGCGCAGGCGTCGGGCGGTAGCGCTCACGGCAGCGCCTCCTCGACCGGTTCGAGTGCGACCGCGACCTCGCGTCCCTCGTAGCCGGTCTCGACTTCGGCCGGGATCCAGGCGACGACGTGGACGGGAGCCGCCCCACCGGGCCGCAGCCGCACCGTCTCGGCCGTGCCCTGCCGCAGCGCCTGCAGGGTCCCTTCGAAGAGCTGGGCGCCGCGGCTCTGCAGCCGCACCTGCGCGGTGCCGTCGAGGGCGGTCGAGCTCGGCTTCGCCCGCAGCCGTACGGCGAGGGTTGCGCCGGTCTGGTTGCGGAGGGTGAAGTCGCCGCGGGCGTGGCTGCCCGGGCGCATCGATCCGCTCGCCAGCAGCGGCTTCGGCGCCGCCGGTTCCGCGGCCACGGCGCCGTCGAGCGCCGCGGTGAAGCGCAGCGAGGCGGGCAGGACGCCGCCGTGCCCGCCGGCGGGCCGCGCCATCACTATCAGCGCCGCGACCAGGCCGAGCCCGATCGCGGCGCCGATGGCGCGAGTGAACCTGTCAGCAGCGAGAGTGCTCATGCGCTCCCGCTACTGGTTGCGGGCCTCCCACGTGAACGTGTGGGAGCCGGTGGTCAGGCCTTGAGCGGTGTCCGGGGCGCTTGACTGCAGCGTCGCGGTCACCTGGTAGACGACCGATTCATTGGCCGCCCATTTGGTGCCTGAGCCGGGGTAGTCGACAACGCCGGTGGCGTAGCTGTTTTTGGTGTTGCCGAAGTTCTGCAACGTGCCGGTGTAGAGAGCGCCGCCGGAGTCGGCGGTGAACCCGGTGCAGCTGGGGAAGGTCGAGGTGGTCTGGGTGCCGGGGGTGATCGCCAATTCGACGTACTGGCCCAGCGAGCCGATCGTGCTGGTGGTGTAGATGTGAACATCGGCGTCGAGGCTGCCGGTGTAGGTGACCTTGATGCATTTGCTCACCGATTCGCCCGGCTTCGCGCTGGTCAGGCTGTACATGGCGGCGCCGGCGTCGTTGTCGGCGATCGCGACGGTGCCGGCGGTGATCGTGTTGCCGGCGTTGGTCGTGGTGGCGCTGAAGGCGCCGAACACGCCCATCGCGGCGAGGCTGCCGAGGGCGCCCACGCAGAGCGCCGTCAACAGAACTTTCGTGGTGGTTTTCACTGCGTACCTCCTTGGTGGTTCACTCGTGCGCGGCTTTCGCCGCTCCCGCGCGAGATCGGAGGCTCAGGTAGGAGGTGCGTCCGGTTCTTGTCCGAAAAGCGTATGAATCGCTCAGGCAGAGCCTGAACTGGACGGATGTGCGATGCGGTAGCGGTAGCCGAAGCCGCGCACCGTCTCGATCGGATCGACCCCCGCCTCGCCCAGCTTGCGGCGCAGGTAGCTGACGTAGAGCCTCACCTGATGCGGGTCGGCGTCGGCGTTGCCCCAGACCTCCTCCAGCAGCTGCAGCTGGCTGACCACCTGGTTGCGGTTGCGCATGAGGAAGGCGAGCAGCCGGAACTCGGTCGGAGTCAGCACCACCTCCCTGCCGTCAACCTCGACCCTGCGCCCGGCCCCGTCGAGCCTGACGGTCCCGTCCTCGAGCGTCTCCTCCTCGCTGCCAAGTCGGGTGCGCCGGCGCAGCAGGGCGTTGATCCGGGCGACCAGCTCCTCGCTGCCGAACGGCTTGGTCACGTAGTCGTCGGCGCCCCCTTCAAGGCCCCGCACCTTCTGCACCTGCTCGCCCTCGGCGGTCAGCATCAGCACCGGCACCTCGCTGAGGTCGCGGATCCGCCCCAGCACCTGCCAGCCGTCGAGCTCGGGCAGGCCGACGTCGAGCACGACCAGGTCCGGCCGCTGCTCGAAGAAGGTGCGTATGCCGGCGCGTCCGTCCGCCGCCTCGCGAGCCCGCATTCCCGCCCGCTCGATCAAGGCGACGACGAGGCTGCGGATGTCGGGGTCGTCCTCGATCACGAGGATCGTCACGTTGGACACGGTGTAAGCAATAGCCGATCGGAAGGTCGGAAGACCCCGGGGTCGAAGTCCTCGGGCGTGGGCGACGTCAGCGAGCGGCTAGCGATCGAGGAGATGCTGGACCTGCGGGGGCCGATCGTCTCCAACATGGGCGAGGGCGTCTGCCTGGTCACCACCGGCAACGAACGGATCGTCTTCGCCAATCCCAGCCTGGAGCGGATGCTCGGGTACGGGCCGAACGAGCTGGTGGGCCGCCACGTCGCCGAGGTGATGACGCCAGAGGACCTGACGCCCGCGGAGGCAGCCGAGCGCGAGGAGGCCCGGCAGTGCTTGAAGGAACAGGGGTACTGCAGTTACGAAGGCCGCCGCGTGCGAAGGGACGGGACGTCGATCTGGTGCCGGACGACGACCACCACCTTCGAGCACCCTCGCTATGGCCAGGTCTGGGTGGCGGTGCAGCAGGACGTCACCGAGGAGCGGCGCGCCCGCCAGGCGGCGGCGGAGCTGGAGCGGGCGAAGTCGGAGTTCCTCAGCTCGATCTCCCACGAGCTGCGCACGCCGCTGACCTCGATCCTCGGGTACGCCGCGCTGCTGCGGGAAGACACCGCCGAGCTGCCGGAAGCCGGCGAGCACATCGACGTGATCGAACGCAACGCCCGCCGCCAGCTGCGCCTGGTCGAGGACCTGCTCAGCATCGCCCGCATCCAGGCGGGCGAGTTCGAGGTGCACCGCTGCCCGGTCGACCTCGCCGAGGTCGTCCGCCACGGAGTCGAGGGAATGCGGCCGGCGGCGGACGCGTCCGGGCTTCGGCTCGAGTCCGACTGCGAGCCGCCGGTGCGGGTCTGCGGCGACGCCGACCGCCTCGACCAGGTGCTCGCCAACCTGCTCTCCAACGCGATCAAGTTCACCCCGGCGGGCGGGCGTGTCGCGGTCGCGCTGGCGACGACCCCGGAGGAAGCCGTGCTCACAGTCACCGACACCGGTCCCGGGATCCAACCGCAGGAGCGGGCGCGCCTGTTCGAGCGCCTCTTCCGCGGCGACGAGGTCCAGCGGCTGCAGGTCTCCGGTGCCGGCCTCGGGCTGGCGATCGCCCGCTCGATCGTCGAGGCCCACGACGGCACGATCGAAGCGCGCACCGACCCCGAGTGCGGCGGCGCGACCTTTGAGCTGACGCTGCCGCTGCTCGACGCTGACTGAGATCCGGGTCCTAGGCGGCTGCGCGGAGGCCGATCGGCCGGGCGATCCGCGCCGGCAGCTCACGCGGCCGTGCCGGCAGCGGCGAGGGCGGCGCAGTGGAGAGCGGCTGGCCGTTGGCGGCGACCGAGAAGAGAACCCCGTCGGGCTCGCGAAAGAAGAACCAGCTGGTGCCTTCGTCCTCGGAGAGGCGGCTGACGGTCGCGCCCATCCCGATCACCCGCTGGCGCCAGGCCCGCTCATCCCCCGGCGCGCAGCGCCAGGCGACATGGTGGACGGTCCCGGCGCCCTGGAAGGGCCGGCTCGAGGGCGGTGCATCGCAGGCGTAACGGGCGGAGCCGACGCGCCACTCGCCCTCGCCGACGGCGCTGAAGCCGAGCCGGCCGGCGAGCAGGTCGAAGCTCTGGACGCTGCCGGCGACGAAGGCGCGGACGCCGGCCAGCTTCAGCGCCGGCGGCAGGCCGGCGACGGGCCGACCCTCAAGACGGCGAGGACGCTCGGCGGCGGGCCGCGGCAGCAGCTCGTGGGCGAGGCCCTCGGGGTCGGCGAAGCGCACGGCAACCGGATCGCCGGCGGCGTCGTAGGTCATCCCGGCGGCGACCCCGCAGAGATCGAGCCGCGCCGCCCACTGCTCGAGGGCCCGCCGCCCCGGCACCCACCAGCGGACCGCGTGGACCATGCCGGGGCCGGGAGTCCCTGTCGGGGCACCGGGCGAGTCGATGAACCGCATCACCGTGGAGTCGACCCCCAGCAGCCCCGAGTAGAAGTCGCGGCAGTCATCGCGGGAGGCGGTGATCGCAGTGACGTGATCAATGCCGAGGAGTTGCATACGCAGCATTGTATACTAAGTTCATCAACAAACTACCTAACATCCTCTACATCCACTCCCACGACACCGGCCGCTACGTCCAGCCCTACGGATTCCCGGTGCCGACGCCGAACATCCAGCTGCTAGCCGATCAGGGCGTCCTCTTCCGCAACGCCTTCTGCGCCGCCCCCACCTGCTCGGGCAGCCGCGCCTCCCTGCTGACCGGCCAGTACTGCCACAACAACGGCCTGCTCGGCCTCGCCCACCGCGGCTGGGAGCTGAACGACTACGGCCAGCACCTCGTCCACCCCCTGCGCGAGGCCGGCTACCGCTCGGTCCTGATCGGCGAGCAGCACATCTCCGAGGACCCGGAGGTGATCGGCTACGACGAGGTGATCGAGGTCGACAGCCACCATGCCGCCGACATCGCCCCGACGACGATCGAGAGCCTCGGCACCACCGAGGGACCGTGGTTCATGTCGGTCGGCTTCTTCGAGACCCACCGGACGTACCGCGTCCCCACCTCAGTCCGCGACACGCTCTACTCATTACCGCCGGCGAACCTGCCCGACACGCCCGAGACCCGCGCCGACATGGCCGCCTTCAAGGCCAGTGCCCGCTCGCTCGACCAGGGGATCGGCGCCGTCCTCAACGGTCTCCACCAGCTTGGCCTGCAGGAGAACACCCTGATCATCTGCACCACCGACCACGGCCTCGCCTTCCCGGGCGCCAAGGCGACCCTCTACGACCGCGGGATCGGCGTGATGCTGATCGTGCGCGGGCCGGGCTTCCTCGGCGGCCGCGTCTTCGACGGCATGGTCAGCCACCTCGACATCTACCCGACGATCTGCGAGCTGGCCGGGATCGAGGAGCCGCCCTTCCTCCAGGGCACCAGCCTGATGCCGCTGGTCCGCGGCGAGACGACCAGGGTCCACGACCACGTCTTCGCCGAGATGACCTACCACGCCGCCTACCAGCCCCTGCGCGCCGTCCGCAGCGAGCGCTTCAAGTACATCCGCCGCTTCTCCGACTACGACCGCCCCGTCCTCGCCAACTGCGACGACTCCGCTTCGAAGAAGATCCTCGCCGAGGCCGGCTGGGCCGAGCAGCGAGTCCCCGAGGAGCAGCTCTTCGACCTCCTCTTCGACCCCAACGAGCTCCACGATCTCTCCCCCGACCCCACCCGCCAGCAGATCTTGAGCGAAATGCGCGAGCGGCTGCTCGAGTGGATGCGAGCCACCGAGGACCCGCTGCTTGACGGGCCGGTGCCAGAGCCGCCAGGCGCTTGGTCGAACGACCCCGCGCAGGCGAGCCCGAACGACCCGACGAGTGCGGTGGAGCGCTAGCCGCTTTCGTCAGGCGACGAAGCCGAACTGACGCTGGAGGATCTCCTGCTCGAGTTCCTCCGCAACCGCATCGGCGGCCGAAAAGCGGTCGACAGCCGCGGCCAGTTCATCAACCAGCGGGGACATCTGCTTCGGTAGATCGCTGTCGTCCTGGAGCAAGATGACGAAGTCGGCAATCTCTTTGAGGGCCTTTCGCTGCTGGGTCGCCGGGCCGGTGACGATCGAGACGTGAATTCTCGCTCGCTCCCTAACCCCGCTCTCGTCACCCTCCGTAGAGAACAGCCGAAGCTCGGACATCGTGAACCGGCGGTTGCAGGCCTCGCAGTCATGCACCCATTGGGACAACCGCCGCAACAGCTCTCGGTCCTCTCGTCCGGCCAGAGCGCCGCTCAAGATCGAGCCCCGGGTGGCGGTGGTTGCCAAGTGCGAGTAGTAGTACCGAAGGCCGTCATCGAGGTCGGCCATCGCCTCCAGCAGCTGCGGACCGGTGCGCATCAGCTCGCCGCTGGTCAACTCGGAGGCGTTCGCGGATAGCTCCCTGATGACGTTTTCGATTGCCCGCTGCCGCCGAGCTCGCCTCTCGGCTCCTTGCTGCGCAAGAACGATGAGGAGCGCGACCAGAAACGAGCAGGTCTCGACGATGATCTCCGGTTTGGGCAACTCGTCCCATGAGGTTCGCACTACCGTCACCAAGACGACGGTCGCGAAAAAGAGGATCAGCACCGTCAGGGCAATGACTTTCGCGCCGTCGCTGCGAAGCCTGTGAAAGACGCTCCCACTCTTGCCACGCCCGGCTCTCACCGCCTGACTCCCGGCCTGCCGCTAATCGGTCCCGGGCATCGCCGCCACCGGGTGCGACCGCGCGAGATGACGGGAGTCCTTGCTGGCCGACAGCAGATACATGGTGCTTCCGAAGCCCTTGTTCGGAATCGACCGGTGAACTCCGATCTCGTTGAACTCCTGCAGCATCGAGAGCAAGGCGCCGTCGGTGAACTTGCGGCATACGATCAGCTCGATCGGCTCGTTCTTCCTCAGCGTAAAGGTGCTGCGGCTCCTACCGATACGGACCTTCGTGGCCTTGTCCATCTGGTAATTCGTGGTCACCTTGATGATGTCTTCTTCGAGCTCGCCCACGGCTTTGACACGGTCGCTCTCGCGCGGCAGGTCCGTGTAGTCGCAGAGCGTCTCCATTGCGAACATGAGGAAGGGGTCGCTGCCCTGATACTCGGCCGCCGCTCGCCTGACATGGGTCTCGTCGGCCTTGTGGGTGGTTGCCACTTCCAGGAACAGGCGATCCTCCTCCGAGGACAGCAAGGAACCTAGGCTCGAGAGCACGGAGTCAGGGTTGTGAAAGTTGGAAAGGGTGTTCCCGAGCAGGGAGATCAGCACTCCCGCGGTTGCCCCAAGCTCCTCGACGACAACCTTCAAGGTCTCGAGCTCCCGTTCGCTGGCGATGTCGAGCTCCATCGGCAGCACATCAACCTTGTCCAGCAGCCCCGTCGCCCGCAGCGCCGAGTTGACCCCCATCCTCAATAACTGAGGGCTGATGTCGACGGGCACATAGACGATCTTCTCGTCGTCACCGAGCATCCCGACCAGGTGCTGCAAGACCTCCCGGTCCTTCTCTCCGGTCCCGGGTCCGATGCTCACGTAGTGGTAGGGGCAGGTGAGCCTTGCCTGGATGTCCTGCCATTCCTTGTGAAAGCTTGTGATCCCGTAGCTCATGGTCGGATAGTGATCGTCAGCCGTCGCGAGCCTCCACTGATGAGCCGACCCGTCGCCCACGTACTGGTAGCCCTCTTTGATGTATTTCGATTCCCCTTCGATCCCCTTGATCGCGTTCATCACTTCGCCGATCCGGTCGTTCCCGGGTATCTCCGAGAGCACAAAGCCGAAGGAGCTTCCCGACCGTTTGAGGGCGTCGGCGATGGTGGGGATCCAGCCTGCTGCGGGCTGTGATACCTGGTGTCTCCCCCGGCTTCGATTGGTCGAGCTACTGCTCATCTGCGTTCCCCCACATTCCTTTGCACTTTCCTTCCTCTTAATGGAAGAGAGATTGCAAGCGGTGATAATACTCAAGCCGAACCCTTTACGTACCAGAAGAGGGAAGCGGCTGTATCTGGGGCGACCTTCGCGCCCTCTGGCTCTACGGCTCGCGTGCCCGCGGCAGCGCTCACCCAGAATCCAACGTCGACCTACTCGTGATTGCCGATGGCAGCCGGGAATCGTTATGGGCGACTCGCCGGCGACCTCAGCGAAGAAGCCGCAATCGCCGAGGGCGAGAGTCCTTTCAATTACTCGGTCCCCGTCCACGACCGCGAGTGGCTACAGGGGCGTCGCGCGATCGAGTCCTTCTACATCCGAGAGGTCGAGCGCGACAAGATCGTCGTAGCCGGGAGTGCGCTGGATCGAGCCCCCGCTCGGAGGAGTTCATGCAGCAGGCTCACAAAGGCACCGCCAAGTCCATCGCTGCGATCGAGCAACTGCTAGCCGGCTGAGTCGATGATCAGTAGAGGTCGCTTGGGCGACTGACTTCTCCAGACGTCCGAACCTAGAGCAGCTTCTTCCACGGGAACGCTAGGTCAACGACTTCTTCGGCCTTCGCGAGTGCCCTGGCGGCAGTTTCTTCATCGAGCTCATGCCCCTCGTGAATGGCCTTGTTTCTCGGTTGGGCGATTTCCTCCGTGATGTTGTCGGGGGGCGCCTTCCCCATTGCCCTGAGGAACGCCGCAAGACGCTCGATGTGCGTCACGTGTTTGCCGACGTACTCCGCGAGTCGCGCGGTGGCACTCTTGAGCGCTGTATCGCGAAGCTTCGCCAAGCTGAGCTCAGCCGCGGTCGCCGAGTCCAGTACCGACCGGCGATAGTGGCCGACGTTTTTGGCGTGCCGGGCATCTCGCAGGAAAACGTGGGCCTCTGGGGGCGTCGTCCCCCCACTGGCTTTCGCCAGCACCTTTCCCCAATGCCACGGAGTAACCGCCAGCTTGGCTCCGAAGTTGACCATGATCCGGTCCTTGCCTGGCACGAGCTCTCCAGTCGCTCCCTTACCTCGCTCGAGCCACACAACAGCCGATTGACCTTGTCGCTCCACCCTGATCTGTTCTCGATGCAAATCCTCACGGGCGACCACCTCAATCCATAGCTCGAGCAGCTCAACCCAGCCGTCGACCGCCGCTTTGAACTTCCTCGCTTCCGCAACCGTCACCCGGTATCTGGGCAGTGCCAGCAGCCGATGAGCCGTGAATTCCACGACATCCTCCTGCTTCCACTTCGCAACACCACCGAAGGGCCAATTGCGATCGTCCTGACGATCGCGCTGCGCGAAGAAACCAAGCCAGTCATATCGGGAACGTGAATGAAGCACCGTCTCGCCAACTAAGTCGCGCTCGAAATCGGGCAACACAATGTGAACGTCGACGCCACCGATCTTCGCGGGCTTCAGCAAACCCAAGAACTCCGGACCCAACCAAAGGGGAGCCGAAAGCTCGATAGCGGCCTCGCCGTCATAGATTTTCTCGCTCGCCACCAAAGCCAGCAGTATGGGGAATGGGGCGGTTGATACCGCCATGCCGGCGGAAGCGACCCGCGACGGAGGCGGCTGCGAAGTTTGCGTCTCTTCTCTTAGAAGCCAGACGTCGACCGGGAATAGAAAAGCCGCCGCCTAGGCGGCCCTTTTGCCTCTGTGTCTTGATCCAGTTCGGTGGAGCCGGGGGCGCTCAGAACCCGTATTTCGCTGCACCAGCACGAAGCGAGGAGGCGGCAACTGTGATTGTCAATTTTTCCACCACGGCGGCTCCTCCCCCACCCACATCTCTATGCCTTTGATCTGCATCCCCTCGTCGATAACCATCGGGCCATACGACGCGGGCGGCGCCGACAGGTCAGGGGGCAGGTAAAGGAAGCTCATCTCCCCCGACATTGACGACCACGCCTTGAAATGGTCAGCGAGTCCCCGCGGAGCAACCGGGGGCGTTGGCGACGAGATTCCTCCCTCTTGCCCAAGGATCGGCCTAGGGACTGTAATGACCACCAACCCCTTGCCGACGCTGCTATTTGAGCTGGCGAAGTCACGCACAGCCTCGGCCACAATGCGAGCAGAGACAGCGACCGAGGGGGTAGATGCCAAACCCCGCGTGAGCTGACGAATCAGCCGTTCACTCCGTGAGCGGGTGAAAACCTGGCCAGCCGTCCAAGCGCCGATCGGCGGACCACCCTGGAAGGTTCCGTGTCTGTCTCGGTGGGGATAGAACCAGCGAAGCTCGAAGGAGTCCTCCGCCTTCGGCAACCAGTCCCGTCGCCCGGCGAAGTTCGATACCAGGGCGATGTACGGCTCCAACTCCCCAGGGCCTGACTTCATCACCCCCCACCCACAGCCGATTATTGCGAGGCGTTTAATCGCCCGGTTCAAAGGAACCGAAGCGAACTCTCGGGTCCCAACGTCTCGAAGGCGAACGAGAGAGTCCTCCCGATCATCGCCTTCGGCCATCGTCTCCATGATCCACTCGTCCGTCGGCTTGCCGGCAACTTCCGCAATTCCCGTGTAGGCGAATGCGGCCTGCGGAGAGCGCAGATCGGCAACAGCCTTGTTCGCTCGGTCAGTAACGGGCCGCCCGGTTTTGACATCCGTTAGGCGCTGATCCGAGACGAGGATCAAGGCGTCTGAAACCAGTGCTGCGACAAGGAGGGTCAGGTTCTGCCTCTCTCTTTAGGATCAGCAATCAGGCCCACGGAGCTCGTCTTTCGGACTCATCGATGAGCCCACCGGGGTCTCCAAGGTTCTCCGGCTCACCGACCTGCATGCCGCGGCAAGCGTTTGGATGACGTCAACGGGTGGTTGTCGACCCAGGTCGTTCACGCCAGCGAGCCTAGGCCGTCACGCACCGCCAAGGTTGAGGCGGCGGTTGGCTCTACATCTGAGGTACCGCTACGGGGATTCGAACCCCGGTTTCCGGGAGAATTGCCTCTGCGAGGCCATTTGCGGCCGGTCTAGGAGCCCTACGTCCAGATAGTTCAGTCGAGTTCGATCCAGTTCGGTGGAGTCGGGGACATATTTCGGAACACGCTTTCGGGCCAGCTTCCTGAGGCATCGGATGCGCGAGGTAGTCTTGTTGCGATGCCTCTCCTTCCCAGAAGATCGGATCAGGTCCAAGACAAGTTGCAACGGCTCGAAGAGCAGATGAAGGCGATGAATTCGAGGATCGACGAGATGGCCGAAACCTTTGAGGTCCGCCGCGCCGACGAAGAGGCTGCCGCGATCGCCGCCGAGCGCATCCGTAGCGGCGCCGCTGATCACAAGGAAGACGGCGCTAAGGCGCTGTCCAAGCTCGGCATCGAGATACCTGCCGAAAAATGACCGACGGCGCGGTGGGCGTCACGTTCGCCAGAGGCGTTCTCGACGACGTAGCGGAACTGACCACCCCGGCCGCCGACACCGACCAAATGGGCAAGGACGAAGCCGAGGCCCTAAAGCGCCGCATCGCGGAGCTGCTGGTCGAATGCAAGGGCAACCCCTTCACTGGCGAGCTGATGGGTCCGGGCCTTCATCCCGAGCTGTGCAACTGCCGCCGAGTCCGGTTCGACATCCCAGGCCATAAGGCGAAGCCGCGGTTCCGCCTCATCTACCGCAACGAACCCACCGATGGCGCGCCGGCCGCGTGCCACTGGCTGACCGTCGCACCGCGTGCCGGTCTTCAAGCGCACCGCCGCGCTCGACAGCGTTCTTAACCAGCCCTCCCTCTCGCTCCGACAGGGCATTGACCGGTGCTCCTCAAATAATCCGCCCGCCCACGAGCTTAGGGTTTGCGGCATGGATCATGAGTCCTTCTATGCCACTACCGCCCAGGTAATCCCTGTGCTGTGGATCGTTCTGGTGTTCCAGATTCGCTTCTTCGGAACCCAGACCGAGGAAAAAGGGGCATCTGAAGTGGAACCGAACGAGGTACATCGATCCACCGGCACGATGACCTTGGTGCTGATCGTTTTCATCGGCATAGTGATGTGGCTGGCCGAGGCGCTAGCCATCGCAGCGCTGCAGAGCGAATCCGATTCGTCTTTGAGTCGCCTCGTAATTCAACTAGCGATAGTCAGCGGGGGATTCCTGGTCTTCTACATCCCGGTGTTCCCGTGGTTTGAAGCGCTGGTAGAGCGAACCCCCGCCGAGAAGGGCCGGCACTGGGTGTGGCGCAAGCTCAGAGTAGGGCCGTACTCCCGGAGGGTGGAGCACTCGGAGGGCGCAATGCCAGACAAGATGAACGACGACCGATAACCCCGCCATCCCGCGGCCTTCTCTCGTCGATCGGCCCAGACGCGCCGAGATCTACTGCCTTCCTTGCGCGCAGTCCCAACCGAGTAGTACCGCTACGGGGATTCGAACCCCGGTTTCCGGACTGAGAATCCGGCGTCCTAGTCCCCTAGACGATAGCGGCGAGGATGCGGCGCATTTTAGCGAGCCGGGGGACGGGGGCGCGAGACGTCGATCACAGGAAGGCCTCTTGAGGCGGCGGGGGGCGGGAGGCTCGTAAGCGGTAAATTGCCTGCTCCGCGCGGCTGTGGCGGAACTGGTAGACGCGCACGGTTCAGGTCCGTGTGGGCGAGAGCCCGTGGAGGTTCGACTCCTCTCAGCCGCATCCGACATTGTCCCCACCAGGGTGGGGCGAAAGTCGGATTCGCTTAGGCGAGCTGAGCCGACGGCTTTGCCTGCGGCGCCCGGGCGGCGTTGCAGGAGATCTCTTCGACGAAGGTCGGCCAGAGGGCGCGCGGCAGGTCGTGGCCCATTCCGTCGATCATCTTCAGGCGGGCGTTGGGGATGGCGCGGGCGGTGGCGCGACCGCCGGAGGGGTTGACGAGGACGTCGTTCTTGCCGTGGATCACCACGGCCGGAAGGTCGAGCTTGCGCAGCTGGTGGGTGCGGTCGCCGGAGGCGGTGATCGCGTGCAGCTGGCGGGCGATCCCAGCCTGGCTGTGGCCGCGGTCGAAGGAGCGGCCGGCGATCTCGCGGATCCGCTCCTCGTCAAAGGGGTAGCCGGGCGAGCCGATCGTCTTGAAGGTCTTGACCACGCGCTCGATCGCCGCCTCGCGCTCGCGCGGCGGTTTGCCAAGGAGGAGGCCGAAGGTCTTGTAGCTGGGGTGGCCGACGCGGCGGCTGCCGGTCGTCGACATGATCGAGCAGAGCGAGCGCACCCGCTCGGGCTGGCCGATCGCCGTGCACTGGGCGATCATCCCGCCCATCGAGGCGCCGACCAGGTGGGCGGCCTCGATCCCGAGGTGGTCCATCAGCCCGACCGTGTCGGCGGCCATGTCGCGCAGCCGGTACTCCGGCTTGCCGCGGCCGACGAGGAGGTCGAGGACGTTCGGCGTGCCCTGGGAGCGGAGCTTGGTCGAGCGGCCGATGTCGCGGTTGTCGAAGCGGACGACGCGGTAGCCGCGCTCGGCCAGCATCCCGCAGAACGTCTCGTCCCAGGCGATCATCTGCGTCGCCAGCCCCATGATCAGGAGCAGCGGCTCCCCGTCGGGGTCGCCCATCTCCTGGTAGCAGAGCTCGATGCCGTTGACGGGCGCCATCGTTTCCGCGGAAAACTTGTCCATCCGCGGAGATTACCCACCCTGGCCGGGCAGCCAAACGCGGTCGTGTAGAACGGTCGGGTGCGGACGGCGATCATCTCCGACCTCCACCTCGGCGTCGCCAGCGACGAGGACGTGCTCCGCGACCCCGGGATCCGCCGCGTCCTCCTCGAGGAGATCGCCGGCGCCGACCGCCTGGTCCTGCTCGGCGACGTGGTCGAGCTGCGGAACCTCCCGCTCGGTCCCTCGCTCGAGCGCAGCCGAACGTTCTTCGAAGAGCTCAGGGAGGCGATCGGCGAGATCGAGGTCGTGCTCGTCCCCGGCAACCACGACGCCCGCCTCGCCGAGCCGCTGCTCGACGCGCTCTCGATCGCCGGCGAGCCCGCCCTCGGCCTCGAGCACCTCTACGCCCCTGCACCCGGCCCGCTGGCGATGATCGACGGTTGGCTCGGGCCGGCGCGGCTGCAACCGGCCTACCCCGGGGTCTGGCTGCGTGAGGACGTCTACGCCATCCACGGCCATTACGCCGATGTCCACCTGAAGCTGCCGCGGGCGGAGTGCGTCGCCGCGGCGCTGATGATGCGGCTGCTGAAGCCGCCGCCCCGAGATGCCACGCCGGACGATTACGAGCGGGTCCTGCGACCCCTCTACGGCTTCGCCTACGGATTGGCCCAGGTGCTGCCCACCAACCGCCGCCGCAACGGTCCCTTCGAGCGCTGGTGGGAGGTGCTCTCCGGCGAAGCCGAGGAGCTCAGCTGGCGCGCCCGCGCCGGTCGCGCCGGCTTCCCGCCGGCGATCCGCGGTCTCAACAAGGCCCTACGCTCGGACTTCACGCCGGACGTCTCCCCTGCCGCGATCTTCCGCAGCGGGGTCGAGGGAACGATCGAGCTGGCGACGCGCCTCGGGATCGACGACGTCCACGTGATCACCGGTCACACCCACCGCGGCGGCCCGCTGCCCGACGAACCGGAATGGGAGCTGCCGCGCGGCGGCCGTCTCCACAACACCGGCAGCTGGGTCTTCGCCACCGCCTTCCACCACCCCGGCCGCCCTCCGAGCCCGTACTGGCCCGGGACCGTCACCTGGATCGAGGACGACGCGCCTCCTCGCCGGGTCCAGCTCCTGCTCGACCGCCCCCACGCGGAGATGTTGGAGCTGGTCAGCTCAGCCAGTCGGCGATGACGCTGCCGATCTCCGCCCCCGCGTCCTCCTGCAGGAAGTGGGAGGCGTTCTCGATCGGTCGCGGTGGCGGGAAGTTGAGCTCGCTGGAGACCCGCTCGCCGACCGAGAAGGGGAGGATCGGGTCTGAGTCGGCCCAGAGGATCAGCGCGGGGCGGTCGTCCTCGCGTAGCGAGTCGGCAACCCGTTTGCCCTCGGCGGCGCCGACCGCGTCGGGGGTCGTCGGCAGGATCAGCGGGAAGGCGCGGACGCCGGCCTTCGAAGCGCCGTCTATATAAGGAGCGTCGTAGGCGGCGACCACCTCGTCGCCCGGGTCGTTCCTGCAGCCGCCCTTTATGAGGAACCCGACCGGCACGTCCTCGGTATCGCGGACGAAGTCGCGGAAGGCGAACCAGGCATCGCTCATCTTCTGGCGGCCGGTGAACGGCCCGGTCTCCATGATCACGATCCGGGAGATCCGGTCGGGGTGCTCGACCGCCAGCCGCAGCCCGATCGGCCCGCCCCAGTCGTGGACGACCGCGGTCGCGTCGCGCAGGTCGAGTTCCTCCAGCAGCGCCGCCATCAGCTCGACGTGGCGGTCGTAGGTGTACCAGCCGAGGTCGGTGGGCTTGTCGGAGCGGCCGAAGCCGGCGTAGTCCGGGGCGATGCAGCGGTAGCCGGCGTCGCGGACCGGCGGGATCACCTTGCGCCAGAGGAACGACCAGGTCGGCTCGCCGTGGAAGAAGACGACCGGCTTCCCCTCCCCCTCGTCGAGGTGAGCCAGCCGCAGCCCCTCGATCTCGCGGTAGCGGGATTCGAACCGGTAGTCCGGCAGCCCCTCGAGCCGCTCCTCGGGCGTGCGCACTGCGTCAACGCTCATCGGCCCATCCTATGCCCCAAATCCGTGCAAGAGGGGATTGTTGACTCCAATCCCGGGAATCCCGATCCGGATTCCAGACTTTTCTGATCGACTTTGTGCTAGGCTGCCGCGCCACTGATTGAGCAGTAAGACGCTCAAGAAAGTAAGTAAGTCGAAATAGGAAGGAATCAATTGATGCGGAACGCTCGCACCACCCGGCGGCGCAGCGTGACGGTTGGCCTCTTTGCCGCCCTCACCCTGTTGGTCGCACTCGTCGCCGCCGGTTGCGGAAGCAGCAGCGACAGCACCTCCTCCGGCTCCGGCTCCTCAGGAGGAGCCAAGCTGGACGTGGTCGGCTACTCCACCCCGGAATCCGTCTACGCCGAAACGCTCGAGCCCGCCTTCGAGAAGACCTCGCAGGGCAACGGCGTCAGCTTCAGCAACTCCTTCGGCGCCTCCGGTGACCAGAGCCGGGCCGTCGTCGCGGGTCAGCCCGCATCGGTAGTCCACTTCTCCCAGGGCGGCGACATGGAAAGGCTCGTCGAAGAAGGCGAAATCGTCGCCAAAGACTGGGAAGCCAACAAGTACAAGGGCATCGCCACCGACTCGGTCGTCGTCATCCTCACCCGCTCGGGCAACCCCGAGGGGATCAAGTCCTTCAAGGACATCGAGGACAAGGACGTCGACGTCGTCACCCCGAACCCGTTCAGCTCCGGCTCGGCCCGCTGGAACATCATGGCCGTCTACGGGTCGGCGATCGAAGAAGGCGACTCGCCTGAGCAGGCGCTGGCAGCTGTGAAGACGGTGCTGGAAAAGACCGTCGCCCAGCCGGGCAGCGGCCGCGACGCCTTCTCCGCCTTCGCCCAGGGCCAGGGCGACGTTCTCCTCACCTACGAGAACGAAGCGATCAAGGCCGAAAAGGAAGGCGAAGACGTCGAATACGTGATCCCGCCTGCGACGATCCAGATCGAAACCCCGATCGCGGTGACCAAAGATGCGCCCGAGCCGGCGGCGGAAGATTTCGTCAACTGGCTCTGGTCGGACGCGGGCCAGAAGCTCTGGGCCGAAAACGGCTACCGCCCGGTCAACCCGAAGCTGGTCGACCCGAAGCAGTTCCCGACCCCGAAGGATCTCTTCGAGATCAGCAAATTCGGCGGCTGGGGCAAAGTCAACGACGAATTCTTCGATGACGAAAGCGGCTCGGTCGCCCAGATCGAGAAGGAACTCGGAGTCTCGACGAGCGGCTGATGGAGGCACACCCGGCAAACCTCCCCGCTCCGACCGCTTCCCGGGCAGGCCTGCGCCTGCCCGGGATCGGCACCGGCGTCGGCGGCGGCATGGTGATGCTCTACCTGAGCATCATCGTGCTCTTGCCGCTGGCCGCCGTCGCCAGCGAAGCCTTCTCCCTCGGCCTCAGCCACTTCTGGGAACAGGTCACCTCGCCGCTGGCAAAGAAGTCGCTGGAGCTGACGGTGATCTGCTCGCTGATCGTCGTCGTCCTCAACGGGATCTTCGGCACGATCCTCGCCTGGCTGCTCGTCCGTGACGAGTTTCCCGGCAAGAGCCTGATCAACGCAGTGATCGACCTGCCGTTCGCGCTGCCGACGATCGTCGCCAGCCTCGTCCTGCTGTCGCTCTACGGCAACGACAGCCCCCTCGGCATCCACCTCGCCTCGACCCGGGCCGCCGTGGTGGTGGCGCTGATGTTCGTCACCCTGCCCTTCGTCGTCCGCGCGGTGCAGCCGCTGCTGCTGGAGATGGACCGCGAGATGGAGGCCGCGGCGGCCTCGCTGGGGGCAAGCAACTTCACGATCTTCCGCCGCATCATCTTCCCCAACCTCCTCCCCGGCCTCGGCGCCGGCGTCGCGCTGGCCTTCGCCCGCGCGCTCGGCGAGTTCGGCTCGGTCCTGCTCTTCGCCGGCGGCCTGCCCGACACCACTGTCACCTCGGTCTTCATCCGCAACCAGGTCGAGTCCAACAACCTGGTTGGCGCCTCCGCCGTCTCGATGGTCCTGCTCTTCGCCTCGTTGCTGCTGCTCGGCTGCGTCTCGCTGATCCAGCGCTGGGCGATCCGCCACGACCGCAGCTCGAGCGAGTTCATCCCGACCCTCACCAATGACGGTGGCGGCGACGGAGGTAAGGGCCGATGAGCGCCAATCCCGCCAGCCGCTGGGGCCTGCGCTTTCTCGGGCTCGGCTACCTGACCCTGCTGCTGCTGATCCCGCTGGTGATGATCTTCTACAAGACCTTCGAAGAAGGGATCAGCCCACCCCTCGATGCGGTCACCTCGCCCGACGGCCTGCACGCGCTGAAGCTGAGCCTGATCATGGTCGCGATCGCGGTGCCGCTGAACACGATCTTCGGGATCGGCTGCGCGCTGCTGCTGGTCCGCCGCAAGTCGCGGTTCAACCCGGTGATCGACGCGATCATCAACCTCCCCTTCGCGGTCTCGCCGATCGTCATCGGCCTCTCGCTGTTCCTCCTGTACGGGGTCGGCGGCTGGTTTGCCTTCGTCAGCGAAGAAGGCCTCAAGATCCTCTTCGCGGTGCCGGGGATGGTCCTGGCCAGCATCTTCGTCTCGCTGCCGTTCGTGGTCCGGGAGACGGTGCCGGTGCTGCAGGAGATCGGCACCGACCAGGAGCAGGCGGCCTCGACGCTCGGCGCCAACGGCTGGCAGACCTTCTGGAAAGTCACCCTGCCGTCGATCCGCTGGGGAGTCGCCTACGGCGTCGTCCTCACCACCGCGCGGGTGCTCGGCGAGTTCGGCGCGGTGACGATCGTCTCCGGCTCGATCAGCGGCCAGACCCAGACCCTGCCCCTCTTCGTCGAGAAGCAGTACCAGAACTTCAACCAACCCGGCGCATACGGCGCCTCCCTGGTGCTGGCGCTCCTGGCGCTCGTCACCTTGTTCGCAATGAACCTGCTGAAACGAAAGGAGGACGCCTGATGGGAATCTCAGTCGAGGGAGCAAACAAGCGCTTCGGTGACTTTCAGGCGCTCGACGATGTATCCATCGAGGTCCCGGACGGGTCCCTTACCGCACTCCTGGGGCCGAGCGGCTCCGGCAAGTCGACCCTGCTGCGGGCGATCGCCGGACTCGAGGAGCTGGACACCGGCCAGGTGACGATCAACGGCGAGGTCGCCACCCGCAAACCGCCGCAGCAGCGCGGCGTCGGCTTCGTCTTCCAGCACTACGCCGCCTTCAAGCACATGACCGTCTACGACAACGTCGCCTTCGGGCTGAAGATCCGCAAGTGGAAGAAGCCCGAGACCTCGAAGCGGGTCCACGAGCTGCTGCAGCTGGTTCAGCTCGACGGTCTCGCCGGCCGCTTCCCCTCCCAGCTCTCGGGCGGGCAGCGGCAGCGGATGGCGCTGGCGCGGGCGCTGGCGGTGGAGCCGCAGGTGCTGCTCCTCGACGAGCCCTTCGGCGCCCTCGACGCAAAGGTGCGCAAAGACCTGCGGACCTGGCTGCGCCACCTCCACGACGAGATGCACGTGACGACGATCTTCGTCACCCACGACCAGGAAGAGGCGATGGACGTCGCCGACCAGCTGGTGGTGATGAACGAGGGGCGGGTCGAGCAGACCGGCAGCGCCGACCAGCTCTACGAGCACCCGGCCAACGAGTTCGTGATGAGCTTCGTCGGCGAGGTCAACCAGCTCGGCGACCACTTCGTGCGGCCGCACGACATGGAGATCGTCCTCGATCCCGACGACCGCACCCAGGAGGGCCTGGTGCAGCGGATCGTCACCCTCGGCTTCGAGGTCCGGGTCGAGCTCGTCCTCTCCGACGGGACCGAGGTCTGGGCGCAGCTGACCCGCGCCGAGCTGCAGCGGCTCGAGCTGCGGGAGGGCCAGATCGCCTACCTGCGCTCGGTCCAGGCCAAGAGCTTCAACGGTTCGTCGCCGTCAGACCATGGGGCCTCGACTCCCCACGGTTCCAACGACGGCGGCGACGCAGAAGTACCTGCAGCCGTTTGAAGGGGCGACGGGGTGGGGCGTCTTCTTGCCGGGTGACGCCCCGCCCCAACTCGCCACCCCAACTCCTCTGATTGAGAGGCCCTTATGGGCCTCTTTTCTTTTGCTCGGGTTAGCTCCGGTCGATGCGCTCCTGCTATTGTTGAGTTAGGTGATCAACAAATACGGAAAGGAGACATCGTGACCAGACGCGTCGAGCAGACGCAGTTCCGATCGCGGGGTCGACTGGCCGGGCTGGTGCGGGACGAGAGTCCTGCCGGGATCGGGCAGAACCGCACCACCCAGACCGATAATCGCGAGTCGGAGCTGCGGGGGGCCGATGAGGCGCTCTTCTACCGCGCCCGCCTGATCCTCGGGGACTCCCTCCCCCGCCCTCAGCGCTAAAGCCATGAACGGCGAAGGCGCTGACTCTCCCGGCTGTGAAACCTGAGCCCGGACCCCGTCTGACGAGGTCCGGGCTCTTTCGCTACTTGGAGCTGCCGCCTTTGGGCGCTTCTTCCAGCAGCAGCGGTTCGTCGGGCTGGGGGTAGGCCTGGACGGCCAGGTTCCAGCCTTTGAGCGCGAAGGTCACGTTTTTCGCGCCCGCGTACTGGACGGCGACGGTGTGGCCGCCTTTGGTCAGCACGGCGGTCTGGACCACGGTGTGGACGACCGGCACCGGGGTCGGACTCGACGCCGTCGAGGGCGCGAAGTTGACTTTCCCGGTCGCCTGGCCGTCGACCAGGATCTGGATCGGGCAGGCCTGGTCGGGGCCCGGTTTGGCCGCGGTGCAGGTGGCCTGGCCGGAGAACGAGATCACGACCGAGCTGACTTCGGCCTTGGTCGCGAACGCGGTGAACGCGGTCGGGATGTACCCGGCCGTGGTCGAGGCGGCATCAAACTCCGCCGAGCCGGCGGCGATCCCGACGACCGGCGGCTTCGGCGCCGTCGTCTTGGTCACATACAGGTTCGAAGCCGCCTTTTTCTTCAGGTAGAGCTGGGACGCCTTCTTGTTACTGACGTAGACCTTCGCCGCCTTCTGGCTGGTCAGGAACGACTGGGCGACCGAGGGCACCACCGTCACCGAGACGGCAACCGCCGCCGCCAGCACGACCACCGTCGCGGCTCGAGGGGTGGACAGTCTCTTCTTCAGCAATTGATCCTCCATGTCTGCGGCCCCCTGTCGGCTTGGTGCCCTCGGCGGCCTTTCTTTACTTAGGAGGTCAATAAACTACAGAAGCTGCTACGGTTTCGCGACCAAGTTGGTCAACAAACTGTTTTTTACCTGAATACCCGGCAGGAAAGGACTTAACCCCGAATGAGAATCAAGACCCTCGCCATAGCGGCGATCTCCCTCCTGGGGCTCGCTGCGCCGGCGTCGGCCGGGGCGGTGACCCTGATCGGGTCCGGCTCCGTGGCCGCGCAGCCCGTGCTGCAGGCCCTCTTCGCGACCTACACGAAGAAGGTCAATCCGAAGGTCCACTTCGTCTACACCGCAAACGGCGGCAACGCCGGCGTCAAAGACGTCCAGAACGGAACCAGCCAGTTCGCCGGCCAGGCCCGCACCCCGCTCCCGAGCGACGCCGGGACCACCTACATCAAGATGTTCCTCGACGGGCTCTGCCTGGACGTCAACCCGAAGAACAGCATCAGCAACATCTCGATCCAGCAGGCCCACGACATCTACCGCGGGCTGCTGACCAACTGGACCCAGGTCGGTGGTTCGAACCTGACCACGACGATCGACCCGGTCGGCCGCGACACCAACGGAGGGACCTACAACTTCTTCCTCCAAGCGGTGCTTAACAACGAACCGCCCGCGTCCAACGTCAACGCCCTGACCGCCGACGGCCTCGTCGTCAACGCGGTCAAGCAGGACCCGAACGCGATCGGCTACGCCGGCCTCGCCTGGCAGAAGAAGGGACTGAAGCCGCTGAAGGTGAACGGCATTCCCTGCGCGCCGAGCAAGATCAGCGTCGAGCCGCTGAAGTACCCGCTCTCGCGCTACCTCTTCCTCGTCCTCCCGGGCGACGGGAGCTCGAGCCCGAAAGCGCTGCTCAAGTTCGTCGACTGGGCGCGACGCAGCCCGCTCGCCGGCTCCGTGATCGCCCAGGCCGGCGGCGTCCCCGCGTTCAACAAGAAGTAGGCAGTTGAACGAGGACCTCCCCCAGGAGTACGGACCGAAGTGGTCTGACCAGCGCGTCGAGCGGATGCTCGGCGCGCTGGTCTGCGGCGTCGTCGCGCTGCTGCTGGCGCTGATCGTCACCGTCTTCGTCCATGCCTGGCCCTCGTTCGCCCACAACGGCCTCGCCTGGTTCAGCTCCAGTGGCGACGTCGAAGAGCAGCTCAACGCGATCTCGCTCTCGGCCCAGACCAGCGGCGAATACGTCTACACCTTCCACGCCTGGCCGCTGATCTGGAGCACCCTGCTGATCACCGGCGGCGCCGTCCTCATCGCCCTCGTCTCGGCCCTGTTCGTCGCCGTCTTCATCGTCGAGTTCGCGCCGGAGTGGATGAGCAACATCCTGCAGCCGGTGATCCGCTTCCTGGCCAGCGTCCCCTCGGTCATCTACGGCCTGCTCGGGGTCCTGGTCCTGGTTCCCTTCATCGGCAACCACCTGGTCACCGAGGAGCAGAAGGCCTCGGTCGCCGGCGTCATCTCGCTGACCGGCTACAGCCTGCTGGCAGCGATCCTGGTGTTGACGGTGATGATCGCGCCGATCATGGTCTCGATCTTCAGCGACGGCCTGCGGGCGGTCAAACCGGGCTGGATCGAGGGCTCGCTCGGGCTCGGGATCAACCGCTGGCGGACGACCTGGAAGATCGGTGTCCGCAGCGCCCGCCCGGCGATCATCGCCGGGACGGTCCTCGCCGTCGCCCGAGCGATCGGCGAGGCGGTGATGCTGGCGATGATCTCCGGCTCGGTCGCCTTCGCCCCGAATCCCGCTGACGGGCTGATCTTCATCTACGAGCCCTCGCGGCCACTGGGCCCGACGATCGTCAAGAACATCGACCAGCTCAGCTCGCCCCCCTTCAACGCGACCCTGTTCTCGATCGCCGCCGTCCTGCTCTTCTCGGCGGCGATGTTCTCCCTCGCCGGCTGGCTGGCACGGCGATCGATGCGGAAGTACCTGATGCCCTGATGGAGTCATCGACGCAGAACCAGACGCTGACGGTTCCGCCCGTCCCGCCGCCCGACCAGCACGATCCGCCTGGCGCCCACCAGCGCAAGGGCGCGGTCGAGGGCAGCGCCACCTGGAGCCTCAGCGACCGCATCGGCCTGGCGATCTGCTGGGCGCTCGGCCTGCTCTTCTGCGCGATCGCGGTGGCGATCGTCGTCTACCTGCTGGTCCAGGGGATCAAGTTCCTGCGCCCGGAGATGCTCTGGACGCCGGCCGCCGCCGGCTTCGACGAGACCGAAACCGGCGGCTTCTCCGACGCCCTCTTCGGGACGCTGATCGTCGCCGCGATGGGGATCGCGATCGCGCTCCCGACCGGCGTCGCGATCGCGGTCTGGCTGGTCGAGTACGGCCGCCCGACGGCGCTGGCGCGGGTCACCGAATCGACGATCGAGGCGATCGCCGGCATCCCCTCGATCGTCCTCGCCCTCTTCGGCACGGTGATCTTCTCCTCCACCGCGCTGGGCTTCCTCAGCCGCAGCTCCGAAGGCGTCGTCTTCGGCCGCTCCTTCTTCGCCGCCTCGACGATGCTCTCGCTGGTCGCCCTGCCGCTGATCGTCGCCAGCGTCCGCGAGGGGCTGAACTCGATCCCGCGCCACGTCCGCGAGGCCTCCTACGCGGTCGGCAAGACGAA
>Ga0070685_10000027_pt1 | contig 91882 bp, 93 predicted proteins | sample KBSS13LmetaG_FD_65651 | JGI IMG/M metagenome (GOLD analysis project Ga0070685, IMG submission 65651) | Switchgrass rhizosphere microbial communities from Kellogg Biological Station, Michigan, USA - KBS S1-3L metaG | ecosystem: Host-associated > Plants > Roots > Rhizosphere ...
AGGTTCTGCCAGACGACGCCGGCCACCGGCATCGGGGTCATCATCCCCAGCAGGACGATCTTCGGGCGGGAGCTTCCAATGGGCACGCCTACCACTCCTCGGTGATCTGCCTCCAGATCACTTCGTCGTCGGACTCGCCCACCTGCGGAGCGGTCGTTCCCTGCTGTTCGCCGTTCCCCGTCTGCAGGACGCGGCGGCGGCGCCGCTCGCGGGTCTGCGCGGCGTGCAGCTGCTGGTACACGGTGCCGGTCTCGAGCAACTCCTCGTGCGTCCCCCGCTCGACTATCCGGCCCTCGCTGAGGACGAGGATCTGGTCGGCGTGGCGGACCGTCGAGAGCCGGTGGGCGACGATGAACGACGTCCTCCCCTCCATCAGCTCGTCGAGCGCGTCGAGGATCACGCCCTCGGTGCGCGAATCGATCGAAGAGGTCGGCTCGTCGAGGATCAGGATCGGCGCGTCCTTGAGGAAGGCGCGGGCGACGCAGATGCGCTGGCGCTCGCCGCCGGAGATCTGTGCCCCTCCCTCGCCCAGCTCGGTCTCGTAGCCTTCGGGCAGCTTGGCGATGAAGTCGTGGGCGTTGGCCGCCCGGGCGGCATCTTCGATTTCCTCCTGCGTCGCCCCGAGTTTGCCGTAGCGGATGTTGTCGGCGATCGTGCCGGAGAACAGGAGCGGCTCCTGCAGGACGACGCTGATCTGGTCGCGCAGCGAGTGCAGCTTGAGGTCGCGCAGGTCGACGCCGTCGATCTCGATCCGCCCGCCACTGGGGTCGTAGAAGCGAACCAGCAGGCTCATCAAGGTGCTCTTGCCGGCGCCGGTATGGCCGACGATGGCGACGTGTTCCCCCGGCCTCGCCTCGAAGCCGATGTCCTCGAGGGTGTGCTTGCGGCCCGGGTAGGCGAAGCTGACACCGCGGGCGGTGACTCGTCCCTGCGACTGCTCCAGCACCACCGGGTGCTCGCGCTCCAACACCTCCGGGTCGGTGTCCAGCAGACGCACCGACGAGGTGAAGGCGACGAGCTGCTCGTGGATCATCCCGACGGTGGTGCTGATCTGCTCCAGAGGTTCATAGACGGACCCCATGTAGGTGATCAGCACGATCAGCTCTCCGAGGGAGATCTTTCCCTGGATCACGTGCCATGCCCCCACACCCATCACCAGCGAGGCGCCGCCCGCGGTGGCCGTCTGGACGCCCAGGGTGTAGAGGCTCTGGCTGACGGTCAGCTTCACGCGTTCGTCGACCGCGGTCTGCCCCTGATCGCGAAAGCGCTTGTGTTCGTAGTCCTCGCGCCCGAAGGAGACGATCACCCGCAGCATGTTCATCGCCTCGTTGATGATCGACAGCGACTGCCACTCGAGCGCCTGCACCCGCTGCAGCCGCGGCACGATCCGCGCTCCGTAGGCGTTGAACGACCAGAACAGGAAGGGAATGACGATCAGCGCCAGCAGCGCGACTTCCCAGTCCAGCAGCAGCGAGATGGCGAACATCCCGATCAAGGTCAGGACCGCCTCCAGGATCGGCGGAATGACCATCACGATGTTGCCGACCGCGGCCGCCTGCAGGTTGATCTGGCTCATCAGCGCCCCGCTCTGCTTGCGGTCGTGGAAGGTCAGCGAGAGCTTCTGGACGTGGGCGAAGAGATCGCTGCGCAAGTCGAGAACCATGTTCTGCTCCATCCGCGCCCCGAGGAAGTGGTTCCAGACCGTGAACCCGTTGCCGAAGACGATGATCAGGAACCGCAGCAGGACCATCGCGACCAGCACCACCCCCACCGCCGGGTCTTCGCCGAAGAAGAAGCGGACGATGCCGGTCGGGTTTTCGGAATGGAGGACCTGGTTGAGGATCACCGCCAGCGGCCAGGGCTCGGCCAGGCCGAATACCGCGCCGAGGAGCGTCAGCACCAGGATTCCGATCAGGGTTTTGCGGTAGGGCCGGAGGTAGGGCCGAACCCGCGGCAGGGCCTTCCAGAGCTCCCACGCCCCGAACCGGCGGTCCTTCCTCGGTTTTTTCAGCCGCCGTTGCCAGACCCGCAGGCGGACGGGCCCCATGCTCGGACTCATCGCTGCTCCTCCATCGCCGCCAGCCCGAGGCGGGTCTCTTTGCGCGCGCCGGCGGCCGGAACCGCTGCCGGGGAACCGCTTTCCTCCAACGCCTCGATCTCGGCCACCGCGAGGCTCGTCGCCGTCGCCATCCCCTCGATCCCGAAGGTGACGAGGAGGGTGATCGCGACGCCGAGCGCGATCGCGATGTGCGGCTGGCCGAGGCGGATCGCGATCACCACGAAGAGGATCAGGACGAGGACGGCGAGACGGCCGGCCGCGGTGGTCCGCGGCCAGACGCGGGCACGCAGCAACTGCTTGCCGTTGCCGTGCTCCTCCACGGCGGTGCGGATCTTCACCCCGCCGAGGACGCCGGCCCGCAGGTCGAGGTCCCAGCGATCGAAGGGACCGCCGCTGTGGACGAAGCCGCCCGCCGCCGTCAGCCCGTCCTGCAACTGCTCGAGCCAGGCTGTCGGGTCGCGCCAGCTCTCGCTCCAGGCCTCGACCGTTCGTGGCCGCGGCAGGGCGGGCAGCGGCCGCGCCCGGCGACGCCAGGGCGAGAGCCCGTTGCGCAGCCGGCCGGCCAGGCGCGCCAGCGGCTGCAGGAGAAAGAGCAGCGAGGTTACGGCCCGGCGCTTGAGGGTTTCGCGCAGGGGGCGGCCGGGCCGGGAGTGGTGGGAGCGCCAGCCGTTGGCGACGGCGCCGGCGACGATCCAGGCGATCAGCGCGAAGAACACCGGCGCCGCGACGAGGAGCGGCGACCAGAGCAGGCCGAGCGCCGAGATCTCGCCCAGCAGCGCGACCAGCAGCAGCCCCTCCGGCGCCTGCAGCATCCCGGTCCAGAAGCGCGGCGGTTCGTAGACCGACTGGAAGAGCCCGGTCCCCCAGGTGCCGTAGCGGACCAGCGAGCGCCGCCGCGGCGTCTGCGCCGCCGGCGCCTCGTAGATCCGCCCCGACCAGCGCGAGGAGCCGGCGCGGTTGTAGTGGGTCGGCCACTTGCGCTCGAGCAGCGCCTCGGCCTTGCCGTAGCCGTACTGCTGGCGCAGGTAGCGGCGGATCGAGTCGCGGCGGCGGTGCATGACGACCGCGCCCGCGCTGAACCCGAGCGTCCGGTTTGATTTTTGCAGCCGCCAGCAGAGGTCGACGTCGTCACCCGCCACCCGGAAGCGCTCGTCGAAGCAGCCGACCTCTTCGAGCACGTCCTTGCGGAAGGCCATGTTGCAGCCGGGCACGTGCTCGGCCTCGCGGTCGGAGATGAGGACGTGGATCGGGCCACCCGGGGCGGCGGCGACGCATTCGGCGATGAAGCCGTCGTCGTCGGGCGGGATGTTGGGGCCGCCGACGCCGGCGTGGCCGTCGGCCCGCAGCAGGGCGGCGACGTAGTGGAGCCAGTCGGCGTCGGGGTAGGCGTCGTCGTCGAGGAAGGCGACGATCTCTCCCCGCGCCACCTCGATTCCCTTGTTGCGAGCGTGGCCGAGCCCCCGGTGGGCCGTTTGGATCAGGGTCGCGCCGTGGCGGCGGGCGATCTCGGCCGAGGCGTCGCTGGAGCCGTCGTTGACGACGATCACCTCGTAGTCGGGATAGGTGAGGGCGCCAAGCCGAGCGAGGCACTGGTCGAGGGTGGCCTCGCCGTTGTGGGTGCAGACGACGACCGAGACCGGCGGCCAGGGGCCACGGCCGGTGAACGGCACCTCGGCGAAGGCGCGCTGGACGGCTTCCAAGGCCGGCTTCGGCTCGCGATCCCGGCCGACCAGGCCGAAATCCCAGTCGAGAACCTCGTGGCCGCCGCGGTGCCACTCGTCGGTCCAGGAGAAGACGAAGGCACCGGCGGCGCCGCTGGCGAAGGCCTGGCGGACCTGCCACTCGAGCGTCCGCGCCTGCTCGGCGGCGCCGTTGCGGCGGCTGTCGAGGCCGATCTCGGTGATTAGCAGTGGCCGGTCGCCGGCCAGGTTCTGCAGCCGCGCCAGGTAGGCCTCATACCTGCCCTCCTGCTCGAGGAAGACGTTGAAGGCGCCGATGTCCAGGAACGGCAGCTCAAGGTACTCGGTCGAGGGATAGTTGACGTAGGTGACCAGTCCCTCGGGATCGGCCATCTTCGCCTCCCAGTGCAGGCGCTCGAGGAAGCGCTCGACCGGCCGCTTGCCGTGCCAGCGGACGATCGAGGCGGGGATCTCGTTGCCGATCGAGTAGCAGAGGATCGCCGGGTGCTGCTCGCAGGCGCGCACCTCGTCGCCGAGACGGGCCGCGATCCGCGCCGGCCGGTCGGGGTCGTCGAGGAAGGCGACGTGCTGTTCCCAGGCGAAGCCGACCATGACCCGGATCCCGTGCGCGAGCGCCGCGTCGAGCAGCCAGGCGGGCGGCGGCACGTAGGTGCGCACGGAGTTGATCCCGGCGGCCGCCATCGCCGCGAAGTCCTCCCGCACCCGCCCGGGCGCGGGAAACGACGAATCCTCCGGTCCCCGGAAGGTGCCGTAGGTGACCCCGCGGATGTGGAACTTCTCGGTTCCGACCAGCACAGAGCGCCCGTGGACGCGGGGTCGTCGCTCTGGAAGCTGGATTGGAGTGACTGTCCTTCGCTCCTGCCTAGGGGTTCTGAAGGAATGTCGGCTGGGCTGGCCGAAGTGCCCGAAACTGCGAGATTTCTCCCAGAAACCTCGCCATCGAATCCTGCATACAGCAGGTTCATGTTATCCCGCCTGTACACGGCGTCCAGTGCCGTTGGACAGAGATTTCAACTCAAATTTTTCGACCGCGGGCCGGGCTCATGCCTGAGGCTTGCAGGTAAAGACGTGGGTGAAGCCGACCCGGGTGCGGTCGCTGAAGAGGAGGTTCCCCTTCGTCGCCCAGCTGCCGGTTGGACAACCCGCAGCGAGAAAGCTCTTCTGGCGGCCCTTGTAGGTATAGCGACGGCCGATCCGCAGGTCGAAGGCCGTCGCCGAGCCGGCACCGCCCGCGACCACGGGGACATGCGCTTTCAGGCGCAGGCCGAAGCGGCCCTTGTGGATCCGCGTGACCGTCGCCCGGACGATGACCGCGGTTGGTGCCGGCACGTCGACGTATGCGTGGAGGAAGACGGTGGTGGTGGCGCCGCGGACGCCGCCGTTGAAGAGGAGGAGCGGCCCGGTCGAGCGGAACGGCGCCTGTTCGGGGAAGGCGATCTCGACTTCGGTGGTTCCCGAGCCGACGAGCGCGTCGCCGCAGACCTTCTTCGCGGTCGCGCTGCTGGTGGCCTGCAGCTGACTTTCCTTGCAGGTGGGCAGGCCAACGGCGTCGACCTCGATCGTGCGGTCGATATCGGCTTCGAGGTCCTGAAGGGCCGGCGGATGGCTGCCGTCGCTGGTCTTGATTTCGCCGTCGATGCGGGCGGTGACGGGGGCGCTGCCTCGCTTCGGGAGCGCCGTCGGGGAGATGCCGCCATCGTCGCCGACGCAGATCACCCCGACGCAGTGTTCCTGCCGGGTGCCGCGGTCGCCCAAGGCCGAACCGGCCGCGATCCCCGTCAGTGCCGCCGCCATCGCGGCGATGCAAATCAGCTTCCCCTTCATGCTCCCGCCTCCCGTTGTGAGTTCCCCGTGCGTGGGGTCACCCCGATCCTCGCCGCGCCGGCGTAGCCCCCGCCTCCCCGATTCGGAGCGCCGGGCTCCTCCGGATGACCAACGTGGGAAAGAGGGTGCGCCCCACCTTTGTCCCGCTATGCGAGACGAAGGTGGGGCGCACTCGCTCAGTCGTCGAGGCGGAGGGCGATCTCGAGGTCGGCGAGCGAGCCGGTCAGGGGGCGGCCCAGCAGCTCCTCGATCGCGCGCAGGCGGTTGCGCACGGTACGGCGGTCGACCCCGAGGGCGGCGGCGGTCGAGGAGATGTTGCGCTCGGCCTCGAAGTAGGCGCGCAGCGTTTCCCGCGCCGCCCGGCCGCCGTCGCGGCTGCGCTCCAGGGGCTCCAGGTAGAGCCGGCGCAGCGAGGTGGCGAGGAGGTCGTCGCGGGCGATCGAGGCGAGGACGGCGACGTCGGCGTAGCGCAGCACCGCCTCGCGCCGGCGCTCGGCGATCGGCAAGGCCGCCTTCGCCTGGTGGTGGCTGAACCGCCACCCCGCCAGCCCCTCCCCCGGCTCGCCGACGGTGATGAAGACCCGCTCGGGGGCCGCCGCGGCCAGCGCCGCCACCGCGTCGGTGGCCGCCAGCGGCCGCATCCCCCCGAGCCAGCAGGCGAGGATCGGCTCCTCCTCCCGCTGCACCGCCAGCAGGCGCCGGTCGAGCCGCTCGGCGATCCCCCGCATCAGCTCCGCCGCCCCCTCCCCCTTCGCCATCACCGCGAGGTGGTGAGCGTCGAGGTCGTAGCCGAGCTCGGAGTAGTCGACCAGCTCCCCCGCCAGCAGCGCTTTCACCGTCTGCCGCCGCCGTTCCGCCGCGCTGCGGGGCCGGTTCTTCGCCTCCCGCGCATGCTCCTCGCTGACCGCCGCGATCAGCCGGTCGCCAAGCGTCGCCTGCGCCGCCAGCAACGGCCGCAGAGCCGCGCTCGGCACCTCCGCCCGCTCCGCCTCTTCGACCAGGAAGTCCCCGAACAAGGCATTGCCGGCGAAGTACCGCCGCAGCACCGTGTCCAGCGGCACCCCGTCCCGCGCATCCAGCCGTGCCTGCGCCAGCAGCACCGCCGGCACATCCGGTGCCTGCCGCTCCCCGCCCTCGAGCACCCCCAGCCGATACTCGATCGCCGCCGCCACCGCCTCGTTCAGCCCCTGCAGATACCCCGGATCCGCCACCTCCCGCGGATCGGAGATCGAGTAGATCCGGGTCGCGATTGCGCCTTGAAGCTCCGGCAACCGCTCACGCAGGCGAGCGCCCAGATCCGCGCGGACCGACCTGTCGACTTTGTTACCCATGAGGAGACAAAGTCGACATCGCCCCTACCCCGCCATCGCTCGGGCGATCACTACGCGCTGGATCTCGTTGGTGCCCTCGTAGATCTGGGTGATCTTGGCGTCGCGCATCATCCGCTCCAGCGGGTACTCGTTGACGTAGCCGTAGCCACCGAGGACCTGGATGCCCTCGACCGTCACCTTCATCGCGTTGTCAGAGGCGATCAGCTTTGCCATCGAGGTCCACTTGCCGAGGTCGGCGGGCCGGTCGGCGTGGTCGGCCATCGAGCAGGCTTTGTAGAGGAGCTCGCGGGCGGCGGCGGTGCCGGCCTCCATGTCTGCGAGCTTGAACTGGATCGCCTGCAGCTGGTTGATCGGCTTGCCGAAGGCGACCCGCTCCTTGGCGTACTCGTTGGCGTAGTCGGTCGCGCCCTGGGCGATCCCGACCGCCTGCGCGGCGGCGCCGAGGCGGGTGCGCTCGAGCGTGCCGAGGGCGACGCGGAGGCCGTTGCCCTCGCCGCCGATCAGGTTCTCGTCCGGGACGCGGACGTCGGTGAAGCTGGGGGCGCCCGTCGGCGAGCCCTTGATCCCGAGCTTGTGCTCGAGCTTGCCGGGGTCGAAGCCGGGAGCGTCCTTCTCGACCACGAAGGCGCTGGTGCGGCGGTTGGCGCGATCGGTGGTGGCGAAGACGACGTAGAAGTCGGCGACGGTGGCGTTGGTGATCCAGGCCTTCTGGCCGTTGATCACCCACTCCTCGCCGTCGCGCACCGCGCTGGTCCGCATCGCCGCCGGGTCAGAGCCCGCCTCCGGCTCCGAGAGCGCGAAGGCCGGCGACCACTCGCCGCTGGCGCACTTCGGCAGCCACTTCTGTTTCTGCTCCTCGGAGCCGAACAGCTGGATCGGCAGCGTCCCCAGCTCCTGGACCATCAGGATCAGCGCCGAGGAGGCGCAGGCCTTGGCGATCTCCTCGACCGCCATCTGCAGGACCAGCGTCCCGGTGCCGGTCCCGCCGTAGGCCTCGTCGAACGGCAGCCCGAGCACGTCATGCGAAGCCAGCAGATCGCGCACGTCCCACGGGTATTCGCTCTTGCGGTCGATGTCCCCGGCCCGCGGCGCGATCTTCTCCTGCGCCAGCCGCCGCACCATGTCGCGCAGATCGAGCGCCTCCTGCGGAATCTCGTAGGCGGGGGTGACGGTATCGACGCTCATGCGCTTGCTGCTCCTTCTCTGGTGGTCGTTCTAGAAGACGGGGGACTCGGTGTAGGTGCCGAAGACCTCTTGCATCGCCGCGATCATCTCGCCCTCGGTGGCCTGGGTGCGGGCTGCCTCGATGATCGGCGGCATCAGGTTGGCTTCGGTGGCGGCGGCGCGCTTGAGGTTTGCGAGGGCTGCTTCTACGGCGGCGCCGGCGCGGGCCGCCCGGGTCGCGGCGAGGCGGTCGGCCTGCTTGCGTTCCAGCGCCGGGTCGATCTTCAGGATCGGCATCTCGTCCTCGTCGTCGGCGGTGAAGTCGTTGACGCCGACGACGATCCGCTTGCGTTCGTTCAGCTCCTGCTGGTAGCGGAAGGAGGCGTCGGCGATCTCGCGCTGGGGGAAATTGCGGCGGATCGCCTCGACCATCCCCCCGAGCTCGTCGATCCGGGCGAAGTACTCATAGGCCGTCCGCTCCATCTCGTCGGTCAGCTTCTCGACGAACCAGGAGCCGCCGAGCGGGTCGGCGGTGTTCGGGACCCCGGTCTCGGTGGCGATGATCTGCTGCGTGCGCAGCGCCACCCGCACCGCCTCCTCGGTCGGCAGCGCCAGCGCCTCGTCGTAGGAGTTGGTGTGGAGGGACTGGGTCCCGCCCATCACCGCCGCCAGCGCCTCCAGCGCCGTGCGGACGATGTTGTTGAGCGGCTGCTGCGCGGTCAGGCTGACGCCGGCGGTCTGAGTGTGGAAGCGCAGCCGCATCGACTCCTCCTTCGTCGCCCCGTAGGTCTCCTTCATCTCCCGCGCCCAGATCCGGCGCGCCGCCCGGTACTTGGCGACCTCCTCGAAGAAGTCGATGTGGGAGTTGAAGAAGAAGGAGAGCCGCGGCGCGAAATCGTCGACGTCGAGGCCGCGCTCGATCGCCCGCTCGACATAGGTGAAGCCGTCCTTGAGCGTGAAGGCGAGCTCCTGCTGCGCGGTCGATCCGGCCTCGCGGATGTGGTAGCCGGAGATCGAGACCGGATGCCAGCGCGGCATCTTCTCCGTGCACCACTCGATCATGTCGGTGACCAGGCGCATCGCCGGCTCGATCGGGAAGCACCACTCCTTCTGGGCGATGTACTCCTTGAGGATGTCGGTCTGGATCGTGCCGCCGAGGTTCTCCGGCGCGACCCCCTGTTTCTCGCCGACCAGGACGTAGAAGGCGAGCAGGATCGCCGCCGGCGCGTTGATCGTCATCGAGGTGGTGACGCCGCCGAGCGGGATCCCCTCGAAGAGGCGCTCCATGTCGGCGAGGGTGTCGACGGCAACGCCCTCGCGGCCGACCTCGCCGAGGCTTTTGGCGTGGTCGGAGTCGTAGCCCATCAGGGTCGGCATGTCGAAGGCGGTCGAGAGCCCGGTCTGCCCCTGGTCGAGCAGGTAGTGGAAGCGCTCGTTGGTCTCCTCGACGGTCCCGAAGCCGGCGAACTGGCGCATCGTCCACAGCCGCCCCCGGTACATCGACCCGTAGGGACCGCGGGTGAACGGGTAGGAACCGGGAGCGCCGACCCGCTCCTCCAGCGCAGGATCGACGTCCTCGGGCCCGTACAGCGGCTCGATCTCCTGCCCGGAGATCGTCGAGAACTCGGCCTCGCGTTCGACCCGCTTGTCGCCGGCGGTTTGGCTCACCGGCCAGGATTCTGACAGGGCCTAGGTCAGCTGGCCGCGACCGCGCGGAGATCCGGTGCCCAGACCTCCTCGAGGAAGGCGGTCAGCTCGGCGTTGAGGCGCTCGGGCCGTAGGCGCCACTCCATGATCGAGTTGGCTTCGACCAGGCGCGCGTTCGGCAGCTCTTCGAGCAGCATCCCGGAGTCGCTGAAGGGGTGCAGCGGGTCGCGCGGGTGGCCGACGACCAGCGTCTCGTGCTCGATCTTCACCCGCTCCTCGCGGTGCGGGGCGGTCTCCCCCAGCAGCAGGCCCTCGAGCACCGCCTGCGAGGGGCCGGGACGCTGGCGGACGAAGTCGAGCGCGATGTCAGCGAGGTAGTTGGTGCGCGGGAGCGGCCGGGTGAGGAGCGAGAGACCCTCGAAGAGCGGCCGCCCGAACTTGAAGCTGAGCAGCACCGGGGCGAAGAAGCCGGCGACCGCGGAGAGGGCGTTGTCCAGCACCGGCATCTCGATGAACAGCGCCCGCGCCCGGTCGGGGTTATGGACCGCCAGCTCGAGAGCGATGTTCGCCCCCAGCGAGGTGCCGCCGATCACCGCGCTCTCCTCTTCGAGGTGGTCGAGCAGCGCCACCACCTGCCGCGCGAACAGCGGCATCGAGTAGAGCCGCAGGTCCTCGGGCCGATCCGAGCGCCCGTGGCCGAGCATGTCGACCGTCACCACCCGGTTCCCCCGCTCGGCCAGCTCCGGAGCCAACCGGTCGAACATGTGGCGGTTCATCAGCAAGCCGTGCGTCAGCACGATCAGCCGCTTGCCTTCGCCGTAGACGTCGTAGGAGATCCGGTGCCCCTCGTAGCGAAACTCGCCCATGGCGGCCATCTTAGCCGAGGTAACTACACACACCGGTTTTCAAAACACCCGTAACCCCTTACTTAAACGCCGGCTCCTGCTGGCGTCAACCTTACTTTTACCCTTGTCATGCGGTTTAGGGTTCTTGTATGGCCAACGGAAATCAACTGCTCGTCCGCTACGAGGCGCGCAGCACCCAGGGACAGGACGCGCTGCAGCACTACGCAAGGGCTGTGGGTGCGATGAAAGAACGCGAACCTAGTGACCCGACGAGCTGGGATTACCAAGCGGCAATCCACGGCACGGAATCGAACCCACTCTCTCTGCAGAGACAGTGCGAACACGAAAGCTGGTTCTTTTTCCCCTGGCACCGAATCTACCTCTACTACTTCGAGCAGATCGTCCGCCAAGCGGTGGTCGACACCGGCGGTCCCGAAGACTGGACCCTGCCTTACTGGAACTACGACCTCGGTGGAGAATTCGCCGCGCTACCCGACCCCTTCCGCCAGCCCGCCGACGAACAGACGAACCCGCTCTACGTCGGCGTGCGGCGCCCGTACTACAACGCCGGTGGGCCGCTGCCCGAACTGGTGTCAACCGAAGAAGCGGCGCTCGCCCTGCGCGAATTCATCGGCAATGCGATGTTCGGCGGCAACAACAAATCGCCTCACCGGCCGCGCTTCTGGGGGCAGTCCGGGCTGCCGGAGGAAACTCCACACGGAACCGTCCACGTCCAGGTCGGCGGCTGGATGAGGAACCCCGAAGAAGCGGCGTGGGACCCGATCTTTTGGCTCCACCACGCCAACATCGACCGGATCTGGGCGGTCTGGAACGAAAAGGAAGGACTGCCGAACCCAACCGAAAGCGGCTGGACCAACCACGATTTCAGCTTCTTCGACGCCGGCGGCAGCCAGGCCGCGAAGACCTGCGGCGAAGTGACCGAAACCGCCCTCCTCGGCTACACCTATGACCCGCCCCCCGGTGGAGGTACCGTGGAAGAAGTGGTCCCGACGCCCACCGAACCACCGACGCCCGAGCCCGGCGCACCGACCGAACCGAAATTCGTCGGCGCCACCGAAGAGCCGATCTACCTGGAAGGCGAGTCGACCAACGTGCCGCTCGACATCGACCCCAACGGGCAGGAAGAGGTACAGGAATCGGCCGAACCCGACGATCCCCGCCACCTCTACGTCAACGTCGAGGAGATCCGCGGCGAGTCCACTCCCGACACCGTCTACGCGATGTACCTCAACCTGCCCGAAGACGCCAGCCCCGCCGACTTTGAAAACCGTTACCTCACCACCCTCTCGTTCTTCGGCCTCGAGCGCACCACCGACCCCGCCGACGACGAGGCACCCCACGGAATGCGGGTCAGCACCGAGGTCACCGAGGTGATCAGGAGACTGCGCGACAAAACCGACTGGGATCGCGAACGGCTGTGGATCTGCTTCCGGCCGGTCGTCCCGGAACCGTCCGCCGAGATGCCCGAGGAGGCGCGCGAGCTGATCGACACCTCGCACGCTTCCCGGCACGCCCCGATCGAGATCGGCCGGATCAGCCTTTCGATCGACGCCTGAGGCGCTGGTGTCGGCGCTCCGCTCCCTCGGGCGCCGGCCGACCCTCTGGGTCGAGGCGATGGTCGCGGCGGCCTGGCTGGCGCTGCTGGCCGGGGAAGGCGCCGCCCGCGCCTCCGACGGCTCCGGCGGCGCCAGCTGGGCGAACGGGCCCGTGTGGATCTGCACCACCGGCCTCGGCCGGCTCGCCTCCCACGGCACCCACGAAGCCGCCGCCTCGGCCCCCCTCGCCACCGCCTCCCTCGCCGCCGGAACCCCGATGTGGGCGCTGATGGCGGCGGCGATGATGGTGCCGACGGCGATGCCGGCGGTGCAGCACGCGTCCCTCACCAGCCTCTACTGGCGCCGGCGCCGCGCCGCCCTCGAGTTCCTGGTCGTCTTCCTGGGGCTCTGGACCGCCTTCAGCGTCCTCGCCCTCGGTCCGCTGACGACCCTGGAGCCAGCCGCCTCCCCGTTCGCCCTCCCGATCGCCCTCGCGGCGGCGGCGCTCTGGCAGCTGACCCCGCTGAAGCTGCGCGCCCTGCGAGCCTGCCACCGCAGCCGACCGCTGCCGCCGCGCGGTTGGCGCGCCAGCCTCGGCGTCGGCAACTTCGCCCTCCACAACGGCGCCGCCTGCCTGCTCTCGTGCTGGGCGATCATGGTCGCCGCCGCGGTCTCCGGCCCGGGCCGGTTGCTGTGGATGGGCGCTCTCACCGCCGCGATCACAATCGAGAAGCTGAGCGAGAAACCGCGCACCGCCTGCCGCCGCCTCGCCGCCCTGCTGGGTGCCGCCGCGGCGGGGGTCGCAGCCGCCGTCCTGCTCGGTTAGAGCTCGCGTCCGCTCAGCTGTCGACGGCCACCCGCGGCAGCTCCCGCAGCCGCGGCACCGGCGAGGGCAGGAGCCAGAGAACGCCGCCGAGGGCGCCGATCGCGGTCACCCACATCGTCGTCTGCAGGCCGACGGCGGCGGCGAGCAGCCCGCCGGCCAGGGCGCCGATCGGGCGGACGCCGTAGTTGACGAGCAGGAAGGCCCCCGAGACCCGCGCCCGCAGCTGGTCGGGGACGAGGGCGGCGTAGAGGGAGCCGAGACCGACGTCGAGCACCATCACCCCCATGCCGTTGAAGAACTCGGCGACCGCGAGCAGGAGGACGGGCACCTGCGTGCCGGCGGCCAGCGGCACCAGCAGCAGCGGCGCCGGAGTGAGGACGAAGCCGAAGACGAGCGCCGGGCCGAGGCCGATCCGGTTGCTGAGCCGGCGGACTACGAGGGCGCCGAGCAGGGAGCCGAAGCCGCCGATCGCCAGCGCCAGCCCGATCGCCCCCGCCCCCATCCCCAGGTTCCGGGTCGCGTAGAGGACGAGCAGCGCGTAGAAGCCGGTGTTGAAGAGGTTGAGGGTGGCCGAGGCCAGCAGCGCGGCGCGGATCAGCGGTGTGCGGACGATGAAGCGGCCGCCGGCGGCGAGGCTGCCGCCCTCACCCTCGCGGGCCGGGATCGACTCGACCGCACCCGCCCGGCCGATGAAAACAGCCGAGCCGAGGTAGGAGAGGGAGTCGAGGAGCAGCGCGATCGGTGCCGTCAGCGCCTGGACCAGGAGGCCGGCGACGCTGTTGCCGGCGACGATCGAGGCGGCGCGGCTGCCGTTGATCAGCGAACTGCCTTCGATGTAGTGCTCGCGGTCGAGCAGGGCGACGAAGACGATGTCGTAGGCGACGCTGAAGACGACGCCGAGCGAGCCGGCGGCGAAGGCGACGATGTAGAGCTGGGCGAGCGAGAGGACGCCGAACGCCCAGGCCAGCGGGATCGTCAGCAACAGCAGGGCGCGGCCGACGTCGGCGCCGATCAGCAGCTCGCGACGGCGCGGCCGACGGTCGGCCCAGGCGCCGAGGTGAATCGAGAAGAGCAGGTTGGGAGCCAGCGCCGCCGCCGTCAGCAGGCCCATCTGGGCGGCGCCGGCGTCGAGCTCCAGCGCCGCCAGCAGCGGGATCGCCAGCAGCGAGACCTGGTCCCCGAAGAGAGAGACCGTCTGCCCGACCCAAAAGTCGCGAAACGGTCGGTTCCTTTGCAGGAGCTGACGCATACCAGCCCTGAATCATGGCGGTTCGCCGGTTCAGTTAGAGACGCTGGCCTTTTCTTCCGGTCTATGCGGCGGATCCAGCGCCGGCACGACCTTGTCGACGAAGGTGCGAACGAGGTCGGGGTCGAACTGGGTGCCGGCGCCGCGGCGGAGCTCCTCCAGCGCTTCCTCCCTGCTCATCGAAGAGCGATAGGAGCGGCCTTCGGTCATCGCGTTGTAGGCGTCGCAGATGAAGATCGCGCGGGAGCCGAGCGGGATGTCTTTGCCGACCAGGCGGTCGGGGTACCCCTCGCCGTCCCAGCGCTCGTGGGTCGAGCGGATCAGGTCGGCGACCGGGGTCAACGCGGGCGCGGCGCCAAGGATGCGCTGGCCGATGATCGTGTGCTTGCGCATCAGCTCCCACTCCTCGTCGCTGAGGTCGGCGCCCTTGTGGAGAACGGCGTCGGGGATCGCGACCTTGCCGATGTCGTGCAGCTCCGCCGCCCTCACGACCACGTCCTGCTCCTCGGCGTCCAGCGCCAGGGCTTTGCCGAAGGCGGCGGCGAGCCGGGCGACGCCGTCGAGGTGACGCTCGAGGTCGGGCTCGCGCTCGTGCAGCATCCGCAGCAGAACGCCGCGGGTCTGGCTGCGGGCGGAGTCGGCGCGCCGGCCCTTTTTCGCGTACATCCGCCGATCGGCGACCCGCAGCGCGTCGGTCGAGGTGGTGACCTCGACCGGGATCAGGACCTTGCCCCAGGAGGCGGTGATCTTGAAGCCCTTACCGCGCTCGCAGAGCGCCTGCTCGGCCGCCTCGCAGATCGCTTCGGCGGGGAGCGCGCGGGTGCGGGCGAGGACGCAGAACTCGTCGCCGCCGAGGCGGTAGGCGCGGCCGTGCGGTTCGACCGACGCCTCCAGTTGCTGGCCGAGGCGCAGCAGCAGGTCGTCGCCGGCCGGGTGGCCGAAGCTGTCGTTGTAGGACTTGAAGCCGTCGAGGTCGAACAGCGCCAGGACCATCGCCTCCGGCGGCGAGGCCGAAACCGCGTCGTCGAGGTCGGCCATCAGCGCCCGCCGGTTGGCGAGGCCGGTGAGCGCGTCGGTGACGGCGCGGGTCTCGGTCACCTGCAGCATCCGCGTGTTCTGCTCGAAGGTGATCAGCAGCCGCATCAGCACCGCGACCAGGCAGGCGACGCCGCAGACGACCGCGGTCACGCCGATCGGGACGAAGCTGCCGAGGGCAAGCAGGGTGATCCCGACCATGCCCATCGCGATCGGGACGGCGATCCGCCGCCGCTCGGCCCGCGCAACCGCGACACCGGTCGCCGTCGCCGGCAGCCAGGAGGCGGCAGCAAGGAGCAGGAAGGCAAGCGGCCAGCCGACGCTGGCGATGTTGAGCGCAGCGGTCGACTGGCCGCCGACCGAGAGGTAGACGACGTCGCAGGCGCTGAAGAGGAGCAGCGCCCCGGCGATCAGCAGCCAGGTGCCCTCGGTACGCCACTTGGAGGCGGCGAAGGCGCCGCTCAGCAGGCCCAGGAGGACGAGGTCGAAGCAGGGGTAGGCGAGGCTGACCGCGACCCCGAAGGTGCTGCCTTCGAGCGCCTCCAGGACCGGTGGGAAGATCAGCGCCGCGGCGACGCCGGCGACCGCCAGCGCCCCGATCAGGCCGTCGACCCAGGCGAGGCGCTCGAGGTGGGCGACCCGCGCCCGCAGTAGCAGGACCAGGGCGATGTAGCTGAGGGGGTAAAAGGCGAGGAAGCCGAAGTCGGCCGGCGAGGGGAACGGGGCCGGGCTCGCGTAGTAGAGGACAACCGAGTAGTAGGTCTGCCCCAGCGCCCAGAGCAGCAGGCCGCCGCCGAGCGCCAGCCAGGCACCGCGCTCGGCCGGCATCGAGGCCGCGCGGGCGAGCACGAGCAGGGCGGCGCCGAGGACGACGGCGTCGTAGACCCAGCGCCCGACCGGGTCCTGGAGAGACGCGTCACCCAGAGTCCAAATCGTCACCGCGGCATAGAAGGCGAGGAGTGCCGTCAGCAGGCCCAGAGCGGCGAAAGCAGGTTTGCGCGACAGGCTCGGCCGCTTGGACGGAGTGTCCATACAAGGCACATCGACGGCGGGTTCATGTTCCTTTAGGACGGGCTTCCTTTAGGAGATCCTGCCTTTGCAAAATCGTCGCGGCGCTTGACCAGCAGCCACTGCGGCTTCTCGCCGCGGCGGGTGCGCTGCAGGGCGAAGCCGCCCCGCAGCTTCTCGCCGTGGAGGACGAAGACCGCGTGGCCGCGCTCCAGCGCCTCCGGCCAGGGGACGCGACCGCCCTGCTCGTAGGTGCCGCGGTCCCAGATCTTCACCCAACCGCCGTCGAGCTCGCCCTCGAAGTCGTTGTGGGCGAGCGAGTGGTCGCCGACCTCGAGCGCCAGCCGCTTCACCGCCGGGTCCATCGAGGGCTCTTTCGGCACCGCCCAGGAGCGCATCACGCCGTCGACCTCGAGCCGCAGGTCGTAATGGTGGGCGGTCGCCTGGTGCTCCTGGACGACGAAAACGCCGGCGCTGACCCCGCGGACGGCGAACTGCTCGTGGCCCTCGACCTTGACGTCCTCGACCTCGACGCTCTCGACGGCGGCGCCGCGCGGGCCGCGCTCGAGGAATTCCAACATCCGGGTGACAACATCCGCAGGACCCTCCGCGTGGACCAGGACCGACCCGTCCTCGGCGTTGCGGACCCAGCCGAAAGCGCCGCTTTGCTGCGCCTTTGCAACCGTCGTCTGGCGGAAGCCGACACCCTGCACCCGGCCCCGCACGACCGCCCGAATCGCCCTCTTCTTCTCGCTCATCGAGTCGAAGGTTGTCATCCCCCGGACCTTGTGTTTAGGCGCAGCAGGACTTGGCAACAAGGGGATCAAGTCATTGCTCCACCTCCCAGAAGGGCCACCCCTTGCCAGAGCGAATCCTCATCACCGGCGGCGCCGGGTTCATCGGATCCCATCTCGGCCGCCACCTCCTGCGGCAGGGGCACGAGGTGCGGGCTCTCGACCGCCTCGACCCGCAGGTCCACCCCGAGCGCGAACGCCCCGGCTACCTCGACCGCGAAGTCGAGCTGATCAAAGGCGACGTCCGCGACCCCGCCGCCGTCGCCGAGGCGTTGACCGGAATCGACGCGGTCGTCCACCTCGCCGCCCGGGTCGGGGTCGGCCAGAGCATGTACGAGATCGCCGACTACTGCTCGGTCAACACGGTCGGCACCGGCGTCCTGCTCGAGGCGCTGATCGAGCGGCCGGTGCGGCGGCTCCTCGTCGCCTCCAGCATGAGTATCTACGGGGAGGGCCTCTACACCACCGCCGAGGGCAGGGTTGCCGAGGCGGTCGAGCGCGACCGCGGCCAGCTCGAGCGCGGCGAATGGGAGCCGGTCTCCCCCGACGGGCGCTCGCTGACGCCGGAGCAGACGCCCGAGACCAAGCGGCCGAGCCTCTCCTCGATCTACGCCCTCAACAAGTACGACCAGGAGCGGATGTGCCTGCTCTTCGGCTCCTCTTATGACGTGCCGACGACGGCGCTGCGCTTCTTCAACGTCTACGGGCCCGACCAGGCGCTCTCGAATCCCTACACCGGGGTGCTGGCGATCTTCGGCGGCCGACTGCTGAACGGCAAGCCGCCGCTGATCTTCGAGGACGGCGAGCAGCGGCGGGACTTCGTCAGCGTCCACGATGTCGCCCGCGCCTGCGCCCTGGCGCTGGAGCGCGACGAGGCCGCCGGCCGCGCGGTCAACGTCGCCAGCGGCGAGAGCATCACGGTCAGCGAGATCGCCCGCCGGCTGGCGCGGGTGACGGGGCGCGAGGACATCGAAGCCGAGGTAACCGGCAAATACAGGGTCGGAGACATCCGCCACTGCTTTGCCGACATCACGACGGCCCGGGCGGTGCTCGGGTACGAACCGCAGATCGCACTGGACGACGGGATGGCCGAGCTCGCAGAGTGGCTCGAGGGCCAGACCGCTGACGACAGGGTGGAATCCGCGCACGGTGAACTTGCCGCGCGAGGGCTCACCCTATGAGCAGGGCACTCGTAACCGGGGGAGCCGGTTTCATCGGGACCAACCTCGCCGACCGCCTGCTCTGCGAGGGGCAGCGGGTGCGGGTCGTCGACAACCTCAGCCGACCTGGGGTCGAGCGCAACCTCGCCTGGCTGCGCGACCGCCACGGCTCGCGGCTGGAGGTGCTGCAAGGCGATCTGCGCAACCGCTGCGTCGCCGCCGAAGCGGTGCCCGGCGTCGACAGCGTCTTCCACCTCGCCGCGCAGGTGGCGGTGACGACCAGCCTCGCGCACCCGATGCTCGACTTCGACGTCAATCTGACCGGCACGATCAACCTCCTGGAGGCGGCACGGGCGCAGAGCGAGCCGCCGGCCTTCCTCTTCACCTCGACCAACAAGGTCTACGGCGGCCTCGAGGACGTCGAGCTGCAGGACGATGGCGGTCGCTACGGGCCGGTCGCGGGGGCGATCCGGCGGGCCGGGATCTCCGAGGCGCGGCCGCTCGACTTCTGCACCCCGTACGGGTGCTCGAAGGGCGCCGCCGACCAGTACGTGCTCGACTACGCGAAGAGCTTCGGGTTGCGCACGGCGGTCCTGCGGATGAGCTGCATCTACGGGCCGCATCAGTGCGGCAACGAGGACCAGGGCTGGGTCGCCCACTTCGCGATCCGGGCGCTGGCGGGCGAGCCGATCACCCTCTACGGCGACGGCCACCAGGTCCGCGACGTCCTCTTCGTCGAGGATCTGGTCGAGGCGTTCCTGCTGGCGCGCGAGAACATCGAGGCACTTAGCGGGCGCGCCTACAACATGGGCGGCGGGCCGGCGAACGCGATCAGCCTGCTCGGGGTGATCGAGCGGCTCGGCGAGCTGCACGGCGAGGCGCCGGAGATCGAGTTCGGGCCCTGGCGCCAGGGCGACCAGCGCTACTACGTCAGCGACACCCGGCACTTCCAGCAGGACACCGGCTGGCGGCCGCGGGTGAGCGCCGATGAGGGGATCGAGCGGTTGTACGGGTGGCTGCGCGAGGGGACCGGCGTCGGCGACCTCGTGCGGGCGGCTTAGGGGCGCCGGTGCCGCGCGCTGCCGTCATCCGCGAGAGCCGCTCGGCCGAGCTGGTCGAGGTCCCGGTCCCCGATCCGGGACCGGGCGAGGTGCGGCTGCGGCTGGAGGGCTCCGGCGTCTGCGGCTCGGACCTCGCGGTCTGGACCGGGCGGCCGTGGTTCGAGTACCCGCGCCCGGCGGGGGCGCCGGGGCACGAGGGGTGGGGCGTGGTCGACGCGGTCGGCGAGGGCGTCGAGGGCCTGCGCGAGGGCGACCGGGTCGCCGGCCTCTCCTACAACGCCTACGCCGACTACGACCTCGCCCGGGCCGAGGACCTGGTGGCGCTGCCCGACGGGGTCGATTACTTCCCCGGCGAGGCGCTGGGGTGCGCGGTCAACGTGGTGCGGCGCAGCGGCATCGAGGCGGGCAGCAGGGTGGCGGTCCTCGGCGCCGGCTTCCTCGGCTGCGTGATCGGGCAGCTGGCGGCTGGCGCAGGAGCGCGGGTGATCGCGATCTCGCGGCGGCGCTCGGCGCTGGAGACGGCGCGCGCGATGGGCGCGAGCGAGACGATCGCCCTCGAAGAGCCGGTGCTGGAGCGGGTCGAGGAGCTGACCGAGGGCGGCCTCTGCGACGTCGTCGTCGAGGCGGCGGGCGTGCAGGCGACGCTCGACCTCGCCGGGCCGCTGACGAAGACCCGCGGGCGGCTGGTGATCGCCGGCTTCCACCAGGACGGCTCGCGCACGGTCGACATGCAGCTCTGGAACTGGCGCGGCCTCGACGTCGTCAACGCCCACGAGCGCGACCCGCGGGTCTACGTCGAGGGGATCCGCGAGGCGGCGCGCGCTGTCGCCGAGGGGCGGCTCGATCCCTCGCCCCTCTACACCCACCGCTTCGGCCTCGACGAGGTCGACCGGGCGCTGGAGACCGCGGTCGAGCGGCCGGAGGGGTTCATGAAGGCGCTGGTGATCGCGTGACGGTGGCGACCCTCCCCCGTCTCGGCTTCCTCGGCGTCGGCTGGATCGGCCGCAACCGGATGGAGGTGCTGGCGCGCGACGGACTGGCGCGGGTGACGGCGGTAGCCGACCCGCAGCCCGAGGCGCTCGAGGCCGCGGCCGAGGTGGCGCCGAGCGCGACGCGGGCGGAGTCGCTGGAGGAGCTGCTCGAGCACGAGCTCGACGGGATCGTCATCGCCACCCCCAGCGCCCTGCATGCCGAGCAGGCGACGGCGGCGCTGGAGCGCGGCCTCGCCGTCTTCTGCCAGAAGCCGCTGGCCCGCGACGCCGCGGAGACGCGGCGGGTGCTGGAGGCGGCGCGGGCGGCCGACCGCCTGCTCGCCGTCGACCTCTCCTACCGCCAGGTCGAGGCGCTGCGGGCTGCGCACGAGCAGGTCGCCTCCGGCGCGATCGGCCAGTTGCACACGCTCGATCTCGTCTTCCACAACGCCTACGGCCCCGACAAGCCCTGGTTCACCGACCCCGAGCTGGCCGGCGGCGGCTGCCTGATCGACCTCGGCACCCACCTGGTCGACCTCGCGCTCTGGCTGACCGAAGCCGCCCGGTCCAGCGATCGCAATCCCGTGGTTCCTTCCGGAGGAAATACGTCCGAAAGGAACCACGCGATTGGCGTCGAGGCCGCCCGGGCGCTTTCGCTGCACGGGCACGCGGTGGAGGACCACGCTACGGCCGAGTTGGCGCTTGGCGACGAGGCGCGGGCGCGGGTCGCCTGCTCCTGGTTCAGCTCGGCAGGGCGGGACTGCGTCTTCGAGTGCACCGCCTGGGGCGAGGAGGGGGCGGTCTCGGTGCGCAACGTCGGCGGCTCCTTCTACGACTTCCGCGCCGAGCTCTGGCATGGCACCAGCGCCGAGACGCTGGTCGAGCCGCCGGACGAGTGGGCCGGACGGGCGATCGCCGCCTGGGCCGAGCGGCTGCGCGGCGACCGCTCCTACGACCCCGCCGCCGACGAGCTGGAGGCGGTAGCGGAGACGATCGATGCGATTTACGCCGCGGCGGGTAGGGGGGGTAGATGAAGATCCTGATCAGCACCGACACGGTCGGCGGCGTCCTCACCTACACCGCCGAGCTGGCCGCCGCCCTGGAGGCCGCCGGCGACGAGGTCGTGGTCGCGACGATGGGCCCGCGGCCGAGCCGAGCGCAGCGCGAAGCGTTGCCCCGTCTTCACGAGAGCGGCTTCCGGCTCGAGTGGATGGAGGACCCGTGGGACGATGTCGCCGCCGCCGGCGAGTGGCTGCTGCGCCTCGAGGAAGAGGAGCGCCCCGACGTCGTCCACCTCTGCTCCTACGCCCACGCCGCCCTCCCCTTCCGAGCGCCGAAGGTCCTCGTCGCCCACTCCGACGTCCTCTCCTGGTGGCGCGCCGTCCACCGCACCGAGGCCCCCGCAAGCTGGAACCGCTACCGCGAGGAAACCTCCGCCGGCCTAGGCGCCGCCGACGCCGTAGTAGCCCCTACCGCCGCAATGCTCCGCGAGCTGGAACAAGACCACCCTCTCGCCTCCGAGCGCACCCAGGTAATCCCCAACGGCTCCCCCACCTCCCCGGAGGCTCGAGCCACCCCACGCGAACTGCATCAGATTTCCCCTCTGCTGGGTAGGAAATCTGATGCAGTTCGGGCGGGGGGCGGCTTCGTGCTGGGGTCGGGGCGGTTTTGGGATGCGGCGAAGAACCTGGCGGCCTTGGATGAGGCGGCGGCGGAGCTCGCTTGGCCGGTTGTGGTGGCGGGGGATCTCGGCGGCGGGGAGGCGCCGCGGCACGCTCGCAGCACCGGCGTCCTCGACCGTGATGCGCTGGGGGCGCTGCGGCGGCAGGCGCCGATCTACGCGGCGCCGGCGGTCTACGAGCCGTTCGGGCTCGGGATCCTCGAGGCGGCGCGGGACGGCTGCGCGCTCGTCCTCGGCGACATCCCCTCGCTGCGCGAGCTCTGGGAGGACGCGGCGATCTTCGTCGACCCGCACGACCCCAGCGGGCTGCGCGAAGTCCTCGTCTGCCTGATCGAGGCGCCGCAGGTGCGCGACGACCTCGCCGAAAGGGCGCGGGAGCGCGCCGCCGAGTACACGATCGAGCGCACCGCTACCGCCTACCGACAGCTCTACCAGCGCCTCCACGCCAAGGTCGCCGCATGAAGGTCGTCGTCTTCTCCCACTCCCTCGTCTCCGACTGGAACCACGGCAACGCCCACTTCCTCCGTGGCGTCGTCACCGAGCTGCAGGAGCGCGGACACGAGGTCACCGTCTACGAACCGGCCGCCGGCTGGAGCCGCGAAAACCTCCTCCGCGAGCACGGCGAGGGGCCGCTGCGCGAGTTCGCCCGGGCCTTCCCCCACCTCCACGGCACTCCCTACGACCCACAGGACCTCGACCTCGACACCGCCCTCGACGACGCCGACCTCGTCCTCGTCCACGAGTGGAACGAGCGCGACCTGGTGAAGCGGATCGGCGCCCACCGCGCCCGCCACAACGGCTACCGGCTGCTCTTCCACGACACCCACCACCGCGCCGCCACGGCGCCGGAGGAGATGGAGCGCTTCGACCTTGCCGACTACGACGGCGTCCTCGCCTACGGCGAGGTGATCCGCCGCATCTACCTCGAGCGCGGCTGGGCGGCGCGCGCCTGGACCTGGCACGAGGCCGCCGACACCCGCGTCTTCCACCCGCTCCCGGCAATCGAGCCCGAGGCCGACCTCGTCTGGATCGGCAACTGGGGCGACGGCGAGCGCAGCGAGGAGCTCCGCACCTTCCTCCTCCGCCCCGCCCGCAGCGCCCGCCTCCACGGCTCCATATATGGGGTCCGCTACCCGCGCGCCGCCCGGCTGCGGATCGCTCTCGCCCGCCTCCACTACCGCGGCTGGGTCGCCAACCACCGCGCCCCCGAGCTCTTCGCCCGCCACCGCCTCACCGTGCACGTGCCGCGCCGCCCCTACGCCGAGGCCCTGCCGGGGATCCCGACGATCCGTCCCTTCGAGGCGATGGCCTGCGGCATCCCGCTGATCTCCGCCCCCTGGGACGACTGCGAGGGCCTCTTTCGCACCGAGCGGGACTACCTCGTCGCCCGCGACTGCGCGGAGATGCGGGAGGCGATGCAGGCGATCGTCGAGTACCCCGAGCTGGCCGAGAGCTTGCGGGCGAGCGGGCTGGAGACGATCCGCGCCCGCCACACCTGCGCCCACCGGGTCGACGAGCTGCTGGAGATCGACGCCCGCCTGCGGGGTGAGCCGGCGCTGGAGGTGGCGGGATGAGGATCGCCTTCTTCGGCTCCAGCCTGGTCTCCGCCTACTGGAACGGCGCCTGCACCTACTACCGCGGGATCGTCCGCGCCCTCGACGCCCGCGGCCACCGCGTCGTCTTCTACGAACCCGACGCCTTCGACCGCCAGGCGCACCGCGACATCAAGGATCCGCCCTGGGCCGAGGTCGTCGTCTACGAGCCAAGCGACGAGCGCGCGGTCCGCGAGGTCGTCGCCGACGCCGCCGCCGCCGACGTCGTCGTCAAGGCCAGCGGGGTCGGCGTCTTCGACGCGGTCCTCGAGGAGGCGGTGGCGGGGCTGGAGGGACCGGAGGCGCGGATCTTCTGGGACGTCGACGCGCCGGCGACCCTGGCCTCGATGGAAGGCGACCCGGAGAACCCCCTGCGCGAGCTGATCCCCGCCTACGACATGGTCTTCACCTACGGCGGCGGCCAGCCGGTTATCGACCGCTACGCGGCCCTCGGCGCCCGCTCCTGCACCCCGATCTACAACGCGCTCGACCCCGAGACCCACCATCCCGAGCCGCCGCGCCCCGAGCTCGCCTGCGAGCTCGCCTTCCTCGGCAACCGCCTGCCCGACCGCGAGGCCCGGGTCGAGGAGTTCTTCTTTCGCGCCGTCGAAGCGCTGCCCGAACGCACCTTCCTACTTGGAGGCAACGGCTGGGAGGACCGGGTCGCCGGCCTCGGCAACGTCCTCTACCTCGGCCACGTCCCCCCCGGCGATCACAACGCGCTCAACCGCAGCGCCCTCGCCGTCCTCAACGTCAGCCGCGAGAGCATGGCGGCGAACGGCTGGTCGCCGGCGACGCGGGTCTTCGAGGCGGCAGGTGCGGGCGCCTGCCTGATCAGCGACGAGTGGGAGGGCGTCGAGGACTTCCTCGCACCGGATGAGGAGGTGCTGGTCGCGCGCGACGGCGCCGAGGTCGCCGAGCTGCTCGCGGGGCTCGACCCCGAGCGCGCCCGCGCGATCGGCGAGGCCGCCCTGGAGCGCGTCCTCACCGAGCACACCTACGACCGCCGCGCCGAGCAGGTCGAGGCGATCCTCGAGGGGGTGCCGGCGAGGTGAAGATCGTCTTCTGCGGCCTCTCGATCACCTCTTCCTGGGGCAACGGTCACGCGACCAACTACCGGGCGCTGGTCCGCGAGCTGAGCGGGCGCGGCCACGACGTCCTCTTCCTCGAGCGCGACATGCCCTGGTACGCGGCCGAGCGCGACCTGCCCGAGCCGCCCTGGGGCCGGACCGCCCTCTACTCCTCCCTGGAGGAGCTGGAGGACCACGCCGCCGACGTCGCCGGCGCCGAGCTCGTCGTCGTCGGCTCCTACGTGCCCGAAGGCGTCGCCGTCGCCGAGTGGGTGCTCGACCGCGCCGAGGGGGCCGTCGCCTTCTACGACATCGACACCCCGGTCACCCTCGGCAAGCTGCGCCAGGACGACACCGAGTACCTCTCGCCCGCCCTGGTCGGCCGCTTCGACCTCTACCTCTCCTTCACCGGCGGTCCGACGCTGCGGGTGCTCGAAGAGGAGTTCGGGGCGTGCCGCGCCCGCGCCTTCTACTGCCTCGTCGACCCTGAGGCCTACCGCCCGCTGCAGGAGTCGCCCTACTGGGACCTCGGCTACCTCGGCACCTACAGCGACGACCGCCAGCCGGTACTCGAGCGGCTGCTGATCGAGCCGGCGCAGCGGCTGCCCGATCGCGATTTCGCGGTGGCCGGGCCCCAGTACCCGGAGGAGACCGAGTGGCCGCAGAACGTCGAGCGGATCGAGCACGTCGCCCCCGCCGAGCATCCCGGCTTCTACGCCTCGCAGCGCTTCACCCTCAACATCACCCGGGCGCAGATGCGCGCCGCGGGCTGGTCGCCGAGCGTGCGCCTGTTCGAGGCCGCCGCCTGCGCGGTGCCGGTGATCTCCGACCGCTGGGACGGTCTCGACCAGATCTTCACCCCCGGCGAGGAGATCCTCGTCGCCGACTCTCCCGACGACGTCATCCATCACCTGACGGAGACCGGCGAGGACAAGCGGCTGGCGCTCGGCGAGCGGGCGCGCGCCCGCGTCCTCGCCGAGCACACCGCCGAGCGGCGCTGCGAACTGTTGGAGCGGGAGGTCGAGGAGCTGGTCGCGGCATGACCCTCCAGGCGCAAGGCACGATCGCCGAGCTCGGCCCCTGGTTCCACAACCTGCACCTGCCCGATGGCCGCGAAACCGCCCCCGACCACCCGCTCGGCGACTTCCCCGCCTTCAAGTGGCGTCAGATCGAGAACAGTCTGCCCGCCGACCTGAGCGGCGCCCGCGCTCTCGACATCGGCTGCAACGCCGGCTTCTACTCCTTCCAGCTCGCCGCCCGCGGCGCCGAGGTCCTCGCCCTCGACCTCGACGAGCACTACCTGCGGCAGGGTCGCTGGGCGGCGCAGTTCCTCGACCGGGAGCGACGGGTCGAGTTCCGCCAGGGATCGGTTTACGACCTCGTCGACCTTGGCGGCACCTTCGAGGTCGTCCTCTTCATGGGCGTCCTCTACCACCTGCGCTACCCCCTCCTCGCGCTCGACGTCGTCGCCGAGAAGGTCGGCGGTACCCTCGTCCTCCAGACCCTGACGATGCCCGGCGAGGAGTCGCCCGGCACCCCGGAAGACATCGAGATCGCCGAGCGCAAGCGGCTGCTGGAGCCCGGCTGGCCCCGCGCCGCCTTCATCGAGCACCAGCTCGCCGGCGACCCGACCAACTGGTGGGCCCCCGACCAGGCCTGCGTCGAAGCGATGGCCCGCTCCTCCGGCCTCCGCATCGCCGACAGCCCCGCCCACGAGGTCTGGATCTGCAAGCGCGACGAGCGCAACGACCATGCCGGCGACCTCCGCAGCGTCGAGCTCCGCGCCGCAACCGGCATGTCGCCTTGGTTACCTCCTCGGTAACCAAGGCGACACCTGTTCGCGCGAGCTGTATATCCTCCCGAAACTCTTCGAGTACTCGAAGGGAGACAGGTGGATTCCAGGGAGGATGGGGAGATGCGGAAAGCGGTGTGTGCGTTTGTGGCGGTGGCGATCTCGGCGCTCGGGATCTGTTCCTCGGCCTCGGCATTCGAAGGCGGCGGCCGGAGCCCGAGTGAGGCGCCGACGATCGTGCTCGGTCAGCACTACACGGGCCAGCTCAACAACCATCGCGACGACGCCAACTACAGCGACGACGCGGAGGTGGCTTTCTGGCGCCTGCCCCCGCTCTCCACCCGCGACGTCGTGCCGATCGACTGGCATGGCGCTCCTTTCACCCGTGAACCGGGCGAATTCCCGATCTGCATGACCCTTGTGCAGGGCATCGACGACTTCAACTGGGGAAGCGTCTTCGAAAACCGCAGCTACTGCAGCTCCTATGGGCCGGTGTACGAGCTCGCGGGGAGCGGGACCGCCCACACCGAGATCACCGTCCAGGAAGCAACCTCCAACTCGAGCTACCTCGAGTTCTTCGCCTATACGAACTCCGAAAATCCCCAGTACTACGAAACCTACCCCTACGACTTCACGGTGGGCCCGATTCTCCACTACCTCGACGCTGCTCTGAAACCGGTCGAAAGAGTCAGTGCCACCGGCGTCATCCGCGCCTCGGCCAACCTCTCGACGGGGCAGCCGGCCCCGGATGGACTGACCTTCAATCTCACCGTCACCTGGGACAACGGCGGCATCGCCACCTACAGCGCGACCACCAGCGGTGGAGTGGCCACGTTCCAGCTCGCCCTCCCCGAAACCGCCTACGGCAAGAGCGCCACCTTCGTCGCCTCCCACTCGGCCGACGGCAACTACCAGGGCGTGGAAACCGGGAAGCTGACGGTGAAGGTCGCGAAACCGAAGGCGCCGCCGCCCTCGGCATGCGAACTTGCCGAAGGCAGGGCCCTTGTCCTCAAGCGGCAGTTCAAGCGCCTGCAGCACAACGCCAGGCGGGCGATCGGGCCGAGGAAGCGACGCCTCAGCCGGCGGGCGAAGCGGGTGAAGCGGCGGCTGGCAGCCACGCGCCGGGAAGTCGCATCGCTCTGTGCCTGAGCGCCATCACTCCGCGAGCCAGCGGAAGTAGACGCCGTAGCGCAGGGCGCCGGTGCGGTTGACGCCGCCGGAGTGGGGCAGGTCGGGGCTCATCATGATCGCGTCGCCGGGCTCGGCCTCGACCGGCGCCGGGCCGTCCGCCGTCTTCACCAACAGGCCGCCGTTGTCGGCGCGCCAGGGGCTGAGCGGGACCCCGACGATCCGCAGGTAGGGGCGGGTCCCGGCCCACGGCGGCTCCTGGTCGAGGTGGAACTCGATCTCGGGCTCGGGCCCGACGTGCGGGAACTGCAGCAGGATCTGCGGCTCGCAGGGCCGCCCTGTCCGCCACTCCACCGGCAACGACCCGGCCAGCGCCAGGATCTCCTCCCGTTCCCGCAGATGCGGGAACCAGTGCACCCCCCACAGCCACTCGCCCAGCTCCTCGGCCGAGGCGCCGCGCTGCAGAAGATCGAGGTGCAGCAGCCGCAGCGCGTCGTCGATCCGCTGCTGCGGGACGGCCCCGCGGGCGACCTCGAAGGAGCCCTGTACCGGCTGGGGTGACACCGCCTCATCCTATGAGCTGCGCTAGCGGACGTACTCACAATGGCCGGCGCTGTCGTCGCCGTTGCCGCCGATGCAGCGGTCCTCGCCGCCGCGGCCGTCGAGCCGGTCGGAGCCGCCGCGGCCGAGCAGGGTGTCGTCGCGGCGGGAGCCGATGAGGAGGTCGGGGCCGGTCGAGCCCTCGATCTTCTCGGTGCTGCGAGAGATGCGGCCGACCGCGCAGCCTGGTTCCTCGGGATCGAGGACGGCGCCGCCGATTGTCGCCTCGACGACGGTGCCTTCGTTGCGCACCCGGGAGAAGGAGGCGCTGTCGTTGCTCCCGGGGCCGCCGTTGAAGAAGTCCCCGTCGCACGGTTGGCCCCCGATCATCAGGTCGTTGCCGGCGCCGCCGAGCATCGTCGCCGCCCCGCTCGAGTGCTGGGGGTGGAGGACGTTGATGCCGAAGAGGGCGTCGTCGCCGCCCGCGCCTTCAAGCCGGTCGGGTTCGGCGTCATCGCCCCCGTACAGGGTGTCGCCGCCGGGCCCACCCCGCACCCAGTCGCTTCCTTCGCCGCCGTCGGCGACGACGGCGACGCCCGGGGGCAGCGAGCGGTCGAAGGCGACTTCGTCGTTACCGGCCCCGAGCGAGACGCTGATCGAGCTCACCCGGCCGCCCTCGATCCGCACCGTGCTCCCCGTTTCGGGAGCGATCACGTAGCGGGACTGCCAGTAACCGACGTCGGCGGCGTCGGCACCTTCGCCGCCGGTGATCGCGAGGCTCGACCCGGGCGCCCCCCGGCCCAGCTGCACCCGCACCCCGAGGCCACCGGGATCGGTCGCGGGCGCCGTCAGCACGTCCTCGATTCCGACCAGGCGCTCCTGTTCGGCGCCGCGCACGGTGCCGTTCGCCAGGTCGACCGTGACCGGCCCGCCGGCGCTCATGTAGGAGGCGATGTCGTGGCCACCAGGTCCGCCGTCGACGCGGTCGCGACCGACCCCGCCGACGAGCACGTCGTGGTTGCCACCGCCACCGAAGACTGCATCGTCGCCGAGGCTGCCGTTGACGATGTCGCGAGCCCCGGGGCCACCCCGCACGGTGTCGTTGCCGGCGTCGCCGAAGGCCCGATCGCGACCGGCGCCGCCGTCGACTTCGTCGGAGCCGCGGCCGCCGTGGACGAGGTCGGCGTCCTTCTTGCCGTCGAGCGTGTCCTTGCCGCGGCCGCCGTAGATCCGGTCACGCCCGTACCCGCCGCAGATCACGTCGTTGCCGCCACCGCCGTGGATCGTGTTCGGGCCGCGCCCGCCGGTGATCACGTCGGGACCGCGGGTGCCGTGGATCGAGCGGTCGTTGGAAGCGATCGTCGCCTTGCGCCCACCGCAAAACGGCCGCTTCGCCTCTAGGGCGGCGGCAAAGACCAGACCGAGCAGGCAGATCGCCGCCAAGCCGAACGCGAGTCGCTTCCCTGCTCCACTCACGAGTTTCCCTTCTCTTGAGTTCGTCCCCTCCCATACCCGGGGACGGGAAGCGCACACCGAGGACGAACGAACATCAGGACGACGCTTGCGCGATGGCGCTCTCGCTGCGAGGGTGAGACCGATGCACGACTACGTGATCGTCGGCGCCGGCTCGGCCGGCTGTGTGTTGGCGAACCGGCTCAGCGAGGACCCCGCGGTGCGGGTGCTGCTGATCGAGGCCGGCAAGCGGGATCGCCACCCCAACATCAAGATCCCCGCCGCCTTCGCCAAACAGTTCAAGACCAAGCTCGACTAGGACCTGGCGACCGAGCCCGAGCCCTACTGCGACAACCGCTCGATCTACATCCCGCGCGGGAAGGGCCTGGGCGGCTCGAGCTCGATGAACGCGATGCTCTACGTGCGCGGCAACCCGCTCGACTACGACGGCTGGGCCGAGGCGGGGGCGAGCGGCTGGAGCTGGAACGAGGTCCTCCCCTACTTCCTCCGCGCCGAGGACAACCAGCGCGGCGCCTCCGAGTACCACGCGACCGGCGGGCCGCTGCGGGTCGAGGACGAGCGCTCGCCGCGCCAGCTGACCGGGCGCTTCCTCGCCGCCTGCGCGGCGGCCGGCATCCCGCGGATCCCCGACTACAACGGCCCCGAGCAGGACGGCGCCGCTCTCGCCCAGGTGACCCAGCGCAATGGCAAACGCTGGAGCACCGCCGACGCCTACCTGCGCCCGGCGCTGGAGCGGCCGAACCTGGAGGTGGTGACGGGGGCGCTCGTCTCCGGCCTCGAGATCGAGGACGGCGTCGCCACCGGCGTCCGCTACGCGCGCCGCCGCGGCGGCGGCCAGCTGGCGCGAGCGGGGCGCGAGGTGATCCTGAGCGCCGGCGCGATCGGCTCGCCGCAGCTGCTGATGCTCTCAGGTGTCGGCCCCGCCGAGCAACTGCAGGAGCAGGGCGTGCAGGTGCGCCACGAGCTACCGGGAGTCGGCGAGAACCTGCAGGACCACCCCTACGTCACCTGTAGCTGGGACGTCCCGGGCGGCGGCTCCCTCGCCGACGGCGAGAGCCCGAAGGCGCTGCTCGAGTACCTGCTGCGCCGCACCGGGCCGCTGACCTCGACCGTCGCCGAGGCCTTCGCCTTCGTCCGCAGCCGCCCCGGCCTCCCCTCACCTGACCTCCAGTTCCACTTCGCCCCCGCCTACTTCGCCGACAACGGCTTCGAGGAATACGACGGCCACGCGATCAGCACCGGCCCGGTCCTGGTCAAACCAAAGGCGCGCGGCTGGGTGCGCCTGCGCTCGGCCGACCCGGCGGCGAAGCCCCGCATCCTCACCAACTCGCTCTCCGAGCAGGAGGACGTCGACGCCCTCGTCGCCGGCGTCCGTCTGGCGCGGGAGATCGCCGCCGAGGGTCCGCTCGCGGAGGTCGTCGGCCGCGAGCTCTTCCCCGGCCCCGAGGTCGACACCGACGAGGCGATCGCCGCCGACGCCCGCCGCCGCTGTGAGCTCCTCTACCACCCCGTCGGCAGCTGCCGCATGGGCAGCGACGACGAAGCCGTCGTCGACCCCACCCTCCGCGTCCGCGGCCTCGACCACCTCCGCGTCGTCGACGCCTCGGTGATGCCGCTGATCGTCTCCGGCAACACCAACGCCCCCACGATCATGATCGCCGAGAAAGCCGCCGATCTGATCCGAGCCGCCGCCTAGTCTGCGCGGCCGTGCCCTTCCTCTTCTTCGCCGCGATCGCGCTGATCGGCGCCGCCATCCACGCCCACCGCGAGCGGGGTCAAGGTCCGGCGCGGACGCTGGAGATCTTCCTCGTCTGGTGGATGGTCGTCGCGGTCGGCATCGCCGCGATCTTCGGGGCGATGTTCCACCTTTTCGACGGCCCCGGCACGGCACGGGAAATCGGCTACACCAACGGCGACGGCGGCTTCCAGACCGAGGTCGGCTTCGCCGACCTGGCGATCGGCGTCCTCGGCGTCCTCTGCGCCCGCTTCCGCGACGGCTTCCTCCTCGCCGCTGTGATCGCCGTCTCGATCGCCTACCTCGGCGACGCCTACGGCCACCTCCACCAGGAGGCCGTCCACGACAACCATGACCCCGACAACACCGGCCTGCTCCTCTGGAGCGACTTCATCGCCCCCCTGGTCGCGCTCGCCCTGTATGCCGCCTGGAGTCGCAGCTCGAAGCGGGCAATGTCCTAGCCCTTGCGGTTGGCCATCCGCTCGAGCTGCTTGCCGAGCGCCCGCTCGACCTCGTCGGAAAGGGTCATCCGGTGCAGTGCCGCCAAGGCCTGCAGCGACAGCGGGCGTAGACGATCGAGGGCCTCGCGGACCTCGGGCCAGCGCTCCGCCGGGTAGCCCTCGGCTTCGAACGGCTTCCAGACGTCGTCGAGGAAGAGGCGGACGAACTCGTGGGAGATCTGCTTGCAGCGGCCGCGGACCTTATCGACGACGATCAGCGCGTGCTCGGCGGAGACGCCGGTGGCGACCAGCCCCTCGGCGGCGTCGAGCAGCGACGGGTAGGGCGCCTCGTAGCGGTCTTCCTCGACAGCGACCAGGGCGCCGACGCCGACCGCGCGCTTCAGCGCCTCGTCGAGGCCGTCGCCGAAACGCTCGGCCAGCTCCTCGCGGGTGAAGGTGCGCGGCTGCTCGGCATCGAAGCCGTCGAGCTCGCGGCGGAAGGAGAGGAACTCCTCGGCGGCACCGACGTTCTGGTTCAACAACCGCTCGATCCCCTTGAGGTTGAAGCCGTCGGCCTGCAGCTCCTGGATCATCCGCAGCCGCGCCAGGTGCTCGGGCCCGTAGTAGCCAACCCGGTCGCGGACCTCCGGCGCCGGCAGCAGGCCGCGGGCGCGGTGGGAGCGGATGTTGCGGACCGTCATCCCGGTCTCGGCCGCCAGCTCTTCGATCGTGAGGTGGTTTTCCTGCTGGCTCTCCTGCTGCTTCTCGGACCCGGGCACGGCGAAGAAGCTACCACTGTGTGACGTTTCGCCGGTTGACGTGACGGCATTCGATGTTACCTTGCTTAGGTCATGTCCCCGCAGCTACATCCCCGCCCAAGTCTGCGCTTCCTTGAGGCGGTGGCAACCCCGCACGGGGTCGACTCCTACCTCGAACAGGTCGACCCGCTGCTGGTCGCCGGCGAGTGCCGGGCCGAGGTCGTCGCGGTCGAGCGCGGCACCGAGGAGAGCGTGACCCTGACGCTGCGCCCGAACCGCGTCTGGAAGGGCTTCCGCGCCGGCCAGTTCGTCAACGTCACCGTTGAGATCGACGGCGTCCGCCACCAGCGCTGCTACTCCCCCGCCTGCGCCGAGGGACGCGGCGCGACGATCGAGATCACGACCAAGCGCCACCCCGAGGGGCTCGTCTCCAACTTCCTCGTCGATCGCGCCGAGCGCGGCATGATCGTCGGACTCTCCCGCGCCGAAGGCGACTTCCAGCTGCCGACCACGCGCCCGGACTCGGTCCTGCTGATCGGCGGCGGCAGCGGCATCACCCCGCTGATGGCGATCCTCCGCACGCTCCTCGCCGAACGCTACGACCGCCCGCTCGCCCTCCTCCACTACGCGCCCGACGCCGAGCGCTGCATCTACCGCGCCGAGCTCGAGCGCCTCGCCGCCGCGCACCCGAACTTCCAGCTCCTCCGCTCCTACACCCGGGCCCCCGGTACCGGCGAGCTCGACGGCCACTTCAGCCCCACCCACCTCCCCCGGTCCGATCCCGACTTCACCGTCGCCGAGACCTTCGCCTGCGGCCCGTCCGCCCTGCTCGACGCCGTCCGCGGCACCTGGGCCAACGGGCTCGAGCACCGCCTCCACGTCGAGAGCTTCGTCCCACCCACCTTCCTCCCCGCCGGCGAGCCCGGCGAGGGGCAGGTCCGCTTCGCCGGCTCTGACGTCGAGGTCACGAACAGCGGCGCCTCCCTGCTCGAGCAGGCCGAGGCCGCCGGCCTGCGCCCCGAATACGGCTGCCGGATGGGCATCTGCCACACCTGCACCTGCCGCAAGCGCTCCGGCACCCACAAGAACCTGATCACGGGCGAGATCTCCTCCGCCCCCGACGAGGAGATCCAACTCTGCGTCTCCGCCGCCCTCGGCGACCTCACCGTCGAGCTATAGCCCTCACGAAAGGATTTTGATGAACCCCGCAACCGCGACTCCGACCACGCCGCAGGCACCCTCGCTCGACCTCGCCGCCCAGCCGACCACCAACCCCTACGGCCTCACCGCCGAGCAGTTCCAGCAGCTCGGCGAGGAGATGGACGCGATCCGCCAGCGGGTCCTCGCCGACCGCGGCCAGCGCGACGCCGACTACATCCGCGGCGTCATCCGCGCCCAGCGCGGGCTCGAGGTCGCCGGCCGCGGTCTGCTCTGGGCCGGCGTCGTCCCGCCCTTCTGGCTCGCCGGCACCGCCGCCCTCTCGCTCTCCAAGATCCTCGACAACATGGAGATCGGCCACAACGTCATGCACGGCCAGTACGAGTGGATGAACGACCCGAAGCTCTCGGGCAAGCAGTTCGAGTGGGACACCGCCTGCCCCGCCGACCAGTGGCGCCACTCCCACAACTACATGCACCACACCCACACCAACATCGTCGGCAAGGACCGCGATATCGGCTACGGGGTCCTGCGGATGTCAGAGGAGCAGCCCTGGAAGCCGTACTACCTCGGCAACCCGCTCTGGGCGGCGCTCTTGGCAACCTTCTTCGAGTACGGCGTGGCGCTGCACGACCTCGAAGTCGAGCGGATCGCCGAAGGCGAAGTCAGCCTCGCCGACAAGCGCGAGCTGCTGCGGGGGATCGCGAGCAAGGTTCGCGGCCAGGCGCTGAAGGACTACGTCTTCTTCCCCGCCCTCTCGGGCCCGCTGTTCGCCTTCCCGCTCGCCGGCAACGCGACCGCCAACATCGTCCGCAACCTCTGGTCGTTCACGATCATCTTCTGCGGCCACTTCCCCGAAGGCACGCACGAGTTCGACGAGGCCGAGACCGCGAACGAGACCCGCGGCCAGTGGTACCACCGCCAGCTGCTCGGCTCGGCGAACCTCAGCGGCAGCCGCCTCTTCCACATCCTCGCCGGCAACCTCAGCTTCCAGATCGAGCACCACCTCTTCCCCGACCTCCCCGCCAACCGCTACGGCGAGATCTCGGTCGAGGTGCGGGAGATCTGCGAACGCTACGGCCTCCCCTACAACGTCGGCCCGCTGCGCCGCCAGTTCGGCAGCGTCGTCAAGAAGATCGGCCGCCTGGCCCTGCCGGACTCGCCTGGGACGCTCGCGCGCGGGCTCGGCTCCGGCCTCGGTGGCGCCGTCAAGCGCGGGCTCAGCCTCGCGAAGCGAGCTCCGCTGCCGGGTCTGGGTACGCGAACGAGCTGAGGCCGAGCCAGTTGGGCAGGCTGCGGACGAGGTGGTCGGGGCCGGTGACCTTGAGGCGCCGCGAGCGCATCGCCGCGCCCAGCTCCAGCTGACCGAGCCAGACCTCGGCCATCGCCTTCGCCTCGGCGTCGACGTTGAGGTCGATTGGGAAGCCGGGATCGGTGAGGCAGAGGTCGGCGTCGCCCTCCTGGGCGACCATCCACCAGGCGCGCTTGCCCTCTTCGGCATCGCGGTAGCGGAAGAAGGTGACGACCCGCTCCGCCGGCAGCCGGTCGAGCCGCAGGCTGCGCTGCATGTCCCACATCAGCAGCGCCGGGTCGGCCTCCTCGGCGCTGACCTCGCGCTTCAGCCAGTCGCGGCTCCAGGTCCCGATGCCGACGACCAGCGGCCCCAGCGCCTCGCCGGCCGGCGTCAGCTCATAGGCGTTGCCGCGCTCGCCCTCTAGCGGCGAAATCGTGATCAGCCCGGAGCGCTCCAGCTCCTTCAGCCGTTTGCTCAAAAGCGACGAGGACATCCGCGGCACCCCGCGCTGCAGCTCGTTGAAGCGCGTGCTCCCCATCAAGAGCTCGCGCAGAACCAGCAGGGTCCAGCGCTCCGTCAATACCTCGGCGGCCTGGGCAACTGGACAGAACTGTCCGTAGCTCTCCGGCATCCCCACAGGCAGTGTAGGCGCCCAACTGCAGATTTAGAAGTTGATCGCGCTTCGGCACGGGTGGATAGTCATCCAACACCGACTAAAGGAGATTCGAAGTGACCCCCAGCACCGACACCCCCAGCCCCGAGCTGCGGCAGAAACACCGAAAGATGTGGGCCTCCGGCGACTACCCGTCGATGGTCGAGACCTTCCTCACCCCACTTGGCCCGCGCCTGGTCGAGGCGGCTGAGATCGGCGCCGGCGATCGCGTCCTCGACGTCGCCGCCGGCACCGGCAACGCCTCGATCCCGGCGGCGGCAACCGGCGCCGACGTCATCGCCAGCGACCTCACCCCGGAGCTCTTCGAGGCCGGCCGCGCTCGCGCCGAGGCGGCCGGAGTAGAGCTGGAGTGGGTCGAGGCCGACGCCCACGACCTCCCCTTCGAGGACGAGAGCTTTGACGTCGTCATCTCCTCGATCGGGGTGATGTTCGCCCCCTTCCACCAGAAGGCGGCCGACGAGCTGGTCCGCGTCTGCAAGGACGGCGGTCGGATCGGCCTCCTGAGCTGGACGCCGGAGGGGATGATCGGCGGGCTCTTCCGGGCGATGGGCCAGTTCATGCCTCCCCCGCCCGAGGGCGCGCAACCGCCACCTCTATGGGGCGGAGAGGAGCACCTCCGCGGCCTGCTCGGCGAGCGGGTCGAGCTGGAGAAGATCGAGAAAGGCATCCTCAAGGTGACCGCCTTCGAGCGCCCCGACGACTACGGCGAGCACTTCAAGCAGCGATACGGACCGACGATCGCCGCGCGGGCCAACGCCGAGAAAGAGGGGCGCGCCGAGGAGTTCGACCGGGTGCTGAGCGAGTTCTGCGCCGAGTGGAACCGCGGCAGCGAGGACGACGCCCGCTTCGAGATGGAGTACCTGATCACGGTCGGGCGGCGGTCGGCATGAGCGGCCGGCGCACGAGCTACGACGCGGTCGTCGTCGGCGCCCGCTGCGCCGGCACGCCGCTGGCGGCGCGGTTGGCTGAGCAGGGCTGGTCGGTCCTGCTGGTCGACCGCGAACCGCCGCCGGCCGACACCCTCTCGACCCACATGCTGTTCCCGAACACGATGGCGCGGCTGGCGGAGCTCGGGGCCCTGCAGCGGATCGAAGCCGAGCACCGGCTAAACCCGGTGGAGTACGGGGTGCGGATTCTCGGCTTTGAAACCGTGGGTCGGTTCACCCCGATCGACGGCTTCGATCGCTCCTACGCGATCACCCGGCCGGTGCTCGACAAGGCGCTGCTGGAGGTCGCAGTCGCAGCGGGGGCGGAGACGCGCTTCGGCCAGCGGGTCACCGGCCTGCTTGGCGCCGGCAGCGAGGAGGAGCCGGTGCGCGGCGTCGTCCTCGAGGACGGCGAGGAGATCGAGGCGCGCTGGGTGCTCGGCGCCGACGGCCGCGCCTCGACCGTCGCCAGCCTGCTCGGGCTGGAGAAGGAGCGCCCGCTGGCGGGTGAGATGGCCTTCATGTTCGGCTACTGGCGCGGCCTGCCGACCCGAGACCGCTTCTTCATCGACGTGATCGAGGAGGGCTCGCTGGCCTGGATGCCATGCGAGGACGACCTCTCGATCCTCGTCCTCGGCCTCGCGCCCGAGCTGACCCGCGGCACCCAGGAGCAGCGCGAGCGCCAGTTCCGCACCGGCGCCGCCAGCTTCGCCGATTGGTTCGACCCAACCTGGCTCGACGCCCGCGAGCAGGTCGGCCCGGTCCACCTGGCGCCGGAGACGATGCTGCGCGGCTTCTTCCGCCGGCCGACCGGTCCCGGCTGGGCGCTCGTCGGCGACGCCTCGCACTTCAAGAACCCCTCGACGGCGCAGGGGATCTCCGACGCGATCGAGCAATCGCTCCACGTCGCCGCCGAACTCCTCAGCGACGGGCGCCTCGACGGCTACGAGGCCTGGCGCGACGAGCGGGCCCGCGAGCACTACGAGTGGTCCTTCGACTTCGCCCGCTTCGCCAACCCCGAGGTCGCCGGCCCAGTTTTCCGCGGCATCGCCGCCGACGCCGACGCCGGCCAGAACCTCCGCGACGCCCTCAGCCGCCGGCTACGCCCGCAAACCGACGTCTTCACCCAGGAGCGCCTCGAAAGCTGGTTCGCCGCAGCCGCGGTGTCTTGAAAGAGTGAGCCGCGGCGGCGATGTCGACTTAGTGACCTATACGGCCACTAAGTCGACACGCCTGTGGCCTAGCGGGCGAAGACGCGATTGGCGACCGCGGGGTCGCCAATCTGCACAAAGGCGATCAGCTTGCCTTCGCCGTTGTAGGTGAGGACGTCGGCGGCCTCCGTCGACTCGCCATCGAGCGAGGCGGTGGTCAGGACCACGACCTTGTCGCCATCGGCGATGAAGTCGTGGGGTTCGGTTTTGACCCCTTTCTCGGCCATTTTGGCCCAGAGCTGGCCAACCTCCTCCTTGCCTCGGTAGGTACCGGTCAGCGCGCTGTCGCCGCGGACCGTCCACTCCACCGAGTCGTCCATGTCTTCCATCGCCGCCGCCGCATCGCCCGCGCTGAAAGCGCGATAGCCAGCTTCGGCCCGTTGCTTGTTCTCCTCTGCGCTCACAGAGAACCTCCTTGGCGCGCTGCTGCGCGCGTACGAGGCTCCGAGATATGGCGCCCGGTAAACCACCTCACCTCACCGGGTCATTCGAATCTAGTGCGGACCCAGGTGTAAGGCAAGTGTCGCCTTTGTCCTCCTATAGGACCACTAAGTCGACACGCCCGGACGACGTAGGCTGCCGCCATGCCCGCCAGCCCCGAGGACAAACCGACGCGCCGGTTCATCGCCGCGGCGCGCAAGCTCAACCGCCAGCCGAAGGGGCTGCAGGCGGCGCGGGGAGCGCGGGAGCGGCTGCTTGGCGACGAGGCTGTGGTCGACCACCTCTCCACCGCCCGCGGCCGCCCCGCCGACCTCGCCGCCCAGCAATTGGTCGAACTGCGGGGCGACGCGCCGGGCATCGTCGGCGAGCTCGGCCTCACCGCGGTTCAGGCTTGGCAGCGACTGGCGGAGTCCCAGGACCGCGGCCGCGGCAAGGTCGACGTCGCGATCCTCTTCACCGACCTCGTCGGCTTCTCGAGCTGGGCGCTGGAGGCGGGAGACGAGCCGGCGCTGCGATTGCTGCGGGAGGTCGCGGCGGCGATCGAGCCGCCGGTGAGCGAGCGCCGCGGCGAGGTGGTGAAGCGCCTCGGCGACGGCCTGATGGCGGCGTTCTGGGACGCCCCGAGCGCGGCCGCGGCCGCCTTCGCCGCCCACGAGCGGATCGCCGCGGTCGAGGTCGAAGGCTTCCGTCCGCAGCTGCGCACCGGCATCCACCTAGGCCGCCCGCGCAAGGTCGGCGGCGACTACCTCGGCGTCGACGTCAACATCGCCGCCCGCCTCTGCGACGCCGCCAAGCCCGGCGAGATCCTCGTCTCCGACCGCGTGCTCCTGCAGCTCGATCCCAATGCGGTCATTTCGAAGAAACGCCGCTTCCGCGCCAAGGGCGCGCCGAAGGACCTCGCCGCCTACGCGGTCAGGCGGGCTGGCGCCTGAGCCGGTCGATCAGCTCGACCAGCTCCAGGTGGCTGTCGAGGACGAAGTCGGCCTCGACGCCGGGTTCGGCGTCGTCGTGCATGCCGCGGTAGCGCGCGGTCCTCATCCCGAGAGCGGAGGCGCCGGCGATATCGGTGCGCCGCAGATCGCCAACGTGCAGCGCCTCCCCCGGCTGCGCCCCGAGCGCTGCCAGCGCCGGTTCGAACGCCTGCGGGGCCGGCTTGTAATGACCGGTTTCGTCAGAGAACGACCAACCGTCGAAGTGCCTCAACAGCCCTTCCCGCTCGAGCATCTCGCGCAGCATCTCGCCGCCGCTGAAGCCGACGTCGCAGACGATTCCGATCCGGATCTCCTGCTTCCCGAGCTCCTCCAGCGCGGTACCGATCCCGGGCGCCAGTTCGAGCTCGACTGCGCGCATCGCGCCAAGGAAGGCCTCGGCGACCCGAGCGCCCCCCTCCCCCTCCGCCCCGAGCGAGCGCACCAGCCTCTCCGCCCCCTCCTGCGGGTGCAGGTGAGTCCCCTCGGCCCATGAGCTCTCCCACCGCAACCGCACTTCCTCCAGGCTCGCCTCCAGCAGCGCCGCCTCCACCGCCAACCCACCCTCCTCACAAGCAGCCGCCACCGCCCGCCGCCGCGCCGCCGGCATCGCCCCCTCCGGCACCTGCGCGATCGTGTTCCAGAAGTCGAAAGTGACGGCAGCGATCACGCGGTCGATTCTGCCGGGTTAGCCGCCCCGCAGGTAGGAGGCGCGGCGTTTGAGCTCGATCTCTTCCTCTTTTGCCATCAAGTACCAGCGCGGCACGTTGAGACCTTTTGCCACGGCCTTCAGGGTGTTGTACTTCGGGTTCCGGCGCCCCGACTCGCTACAGACGCTAAGTCTGAAATGTCCATAGGTATCAGATTTATCTGATAATCTTGGTTTGTGACCCGTTTGAGTGCCACCCAGGTAGCCCGCGAATTCTCCGCCGTGGTCAATCGAGTCGATGCCGGCGAGGAGATCGAGGTGGTGCGAAACGGCGCCCCGATAGTCGAGATGCGGCCTGCAACCGCCGGCCGCCTGATCTCCGCACCTCGCTGGGACGAGCTGATGCGGTCGATTCCCTCTCCCGACGAGGACTTCGCTCGGGATGTCGAGGCCGCTCGCAGAGAAGTCGGTCCTCCCCCCGACGCATGGCCCTCTTGATCGACACCTCAGTCTTGATCGATGCAGAGCGCCGCGATCGCTCGCTCAGCGCGAACCTTGGCGATGACGATCGTGCGATCAGCGTGATCACGGCGAGTGAGCTCCTACACGGCGTGCACCGGGCCAAGAGCGGGAATGTCCGCACCCGCCGCACCGCTTTTGTCGAGGGCCTGCTCTCAGCCCTCGAGGCTCTGCCGATCACCATGGCAGTCGCCCGCATCCACGCGGAAATCTGGAGCGCGCTCCAAGATGACGGGGAGTTGATCGGGGCTCACGATCTCTGGATTGCGGCCACCGCTCTCAGCCAGGACATGACCGTCGCGACCGCGAACGCGCGTGACTTCGAATGCGTACCCGGGCTGAACGTCATCGCCGTCTGAGCCGGCGGGTGTAACCACCGCCCGCCTGGGTAGTCGGCGGCCATGTCCGACTACGCGATCGTCAAGGCCGACGAAACCGAGAACGCGTACGCCGACAGCGACGTGCCGGGCGAGTTCCGCTCGCTGACCGAGGGGCTCGGCGCTGAGCAGCTGGCGTTGACGCTGATCCGGATCCCGCCCCACTCGGACTTCGAGCAGGGGACGGGGCACCGGCACGACGAGATCGAGGAGGTCTACCTCGTCACCCGCGGCACCCTGACGATGCGGTTCGGCGAGGAGATCGAGACGGTGGGGCCGGGAACGGCTGTGCGGGTGTCGCCGCAGACGCTGCGCTCGCACCGCAACGAGGGGGACGAGCCGGTCGAGATGTGGGCGATCTCCCGCCAGAGCGACAACGACGGCGGCGACAAGGTCGACGACTTCTGGGAAGCCTCGCCGAAAGCCTCCCAGCGCAGCTGACGCGCTAGTCGGGGCTCGCGTCAGGGTCGGCCGCGCCGGCGAAGATCTCTTCCAGCGTGAAGATCTGCGAGCACGGCACGTCGAGACCCTTCGCCAACCGCTGCAGGGTCTCGTGAGTGGGGTTGCTCTTGCCTTTCTCGAGGCGAGAGATCTCGGTCGCGTCGATCCCGCTGGTGCCGGCCAGATCACGCTGACTCAGCTTCTTCGTTTCCCGCAGGAACCTGACGGCCCTGCCGAGACAGAGGCGAGGGGTTTTCGACGCGGAGCTCACGGGTCCGCCTATCGAATTGAGTTTCAACTCAGATTTGAATGGAGCAGAACTCAAGTAGCCGCGCGGCCGCGGCGGAACGCTGCTCCTTCGGCAGATCGCTGCTGCCTCATGTCTGCAGTTTGCGAACGGCGCTTCGGCGTCGACCCTGCATTCGCATCGGCGGAAGACCGCAATGACCGGCTGCCGGCATGAGCTGCATCCCAACCGCTTACCGGGATTCCCGTCCGGGTAGGTCCGAAGGCGATGAGCTACCTCGCCGCCCCCGACCGCTACGAGGGCAAGATGCAGTACCGCCGCTGCGGCCGCTCGGGGCTCGACCTGCCGGTCCTCTCGCTCGGCTACTGGCACAACTTCGGCGACGAGCGGCCGTTCGAGACGCAGCGGGCGATCGCGCGCCGCGCCTTCGACCTCGGCATCACCCACCACGACCTCGCCAACAACTACGGCCCGCCCTACGGCTCCGCCGAGCGGAACTTCGGCCGCCTGCTGCGCGAGGACTTCGCCCCCTACCGCGACGAGATGATCATCTCGACCAAGGCCGGCTGGGACATGTGGCCCGGCCCCTACGGCCAGGGCGGCGGCTCCCGCAAGTACCTGCTCGCGTCCTTGGACCAGTCGTTGCGGCGGATGGGGCTGGAGTACGTCGACATCTTCTACAGCCACCGCCTCGACGCCTCGACCCCGCTGGAGGAGACGATGGGCGCCCTCGACGCGGCGGTGCGCCAGGGCAAGGCGCTCTACGTCGGCGTCTCCTCCTACGACGCCGAGCGCACCCGCCAGGCGGCGGCAATTCTCGAAGACCTCGGCACCCCGCTGCTGATCCACCAGCCTTCCTACTCGATGCTGAACCGCTGGATCGAGACCGAGGGCCTGCTCGAGGCCACCGCGGAGCTCGGCGTCGGCGTGATCGGCTTCACCGCCCTCGCCCAGGGCCTCCTCACCGGCCGCTACCTCGACGGCATCCCCGAGGGCTCCCGCGCCGCCAAAGGCGAAACCTTCGACCGCGAGTGGCTAACCGACGAGATGCTCGAGCGCCTCCGCGCCCTCAACGACCTCGCCGCCAGCCGCGGCCAGAGCCTCGCCCAGCTCGCCCTCGCCTGGGCCCTGCGCGACGAGCGCGTCACCTCCCTGGTCATCGGCGCCTCCTCGGTCGAGCAGCTCGAGCAGAACGTCAACGCCCTCGGCAACCTCGACCTCTCCGAGGACGAGCTAACCGAGATCGACCGCCACACCGACGCCGACGCGGACATCGACCTCTGGGACAAAGCCCGCGCCGGCGAGTGGTGAGTGTCAGTTCAGCCGGTCACCCCGTGCACGACGGGGTAGTAACCGCTCGCATGACCTGCGACCTTAGGGTGGTAGCTTTCTTCCGTCGGGTTGGAGAGGCCGTTGATCCACTCGGTTGAAGATCCTCCGCCGCCGTCGCAGACGGCATGGCCGATGAACGAGGGGATCACATCGCGGAAGATGAAGTTGGAGCCCGCCCGCGTCGCCGCGGCGCTCTCCGCGTTCTTCAGCATGGTCGCCGTTTCGTTCAGCCGCGTCTCCTCGCTCGGGCTGAACCAGGTGAGGGCGTTGCAGTCTTCGCCGTTGAACAGCTTCGGGTAGTCGAGGACTACGACTTTTGCGCTCGGCGACTTTTCCTTGATCTTGTTGTTGACCAGGTCGAGCCGGCCCGGGAGCGTGTTCGTGATGTAGGACTGGGCGGTGTTGATCGCCCCGTCGCAGTTGGACGCCCAGGACGGCTGCGCGCAGGTGGTGATCACCGACGAGAAGCCGACGTCGTTGCCGCCGATCGTATAAGTGACCCAGTTGGTGTCTGAGGTAAGGCTGTTTGCCTGGGTATTGAGGATGTCGCCCGTCTTCGCACCCGTGCAGGTCGCGTTGACGAAGGTCCATTCTGGATGGGCGTTGTGCAGCAGGTACGGGTACGCGTAAACCGACCGCTTGCAGGTCGATTCGTAGAACGTGCGCGTTCCCACCCCCGACGAGTACGAGTCGCCGAGGGCGACGTACTTGGTCGCCAGCGCCGGGCTGGCGAAGGCGACGAAGAACGCCGCCGTACATAGAACAGCCGAAATGCGCCTCCACTTCATGGTGCTCCTCCTTGAAATCCACCGGGAGCCCCTGCCGCGGAGGCACTAGCCCGTACGCTCAACCCGGCTGGTTGGCTATCCAGCTTAGACAGTTTTTTTAGATCAATGGGAGAGGAGCCCTGATGCCGAACATCTACAAACCGGAGTTCGAGACCGGAGAACGGCCGGAGGGCTTCAGGTCGAAGCGGGCTCGCGTGGGCTACGAGCTCGGCACCGAGCTGCTCGGCTGCAGCGTCTGGGAGATCCCGCCTGGACAGGCGGCCTACCCCTACCACTACCACTACGCCGACGAGGAGCTGGTGATCGTGATCGAGGGCGAACCGAGCCTCCGCACCCCGGAGGGCACCCGCACCCTCGAGCGGGGCGAGGCGGTCAGGTTCCCGCTCGGCGAGGAGGGCGCGCACCAGATCTTCAACGCCAGCGAGGAGACCGTGACGCTGATCGCGATCTCGAGCAGCGGCAGACCCGACGTCATCGTCTACCCCGACGGAGACAAGGTGGGCTTCGGCGAGCGGCTGCCGCAGGGCGGCGGCCTGCGGCTCTTTTTCCGGCGCGAGGACGCGACCAGCTACTTCGAGGGCGAGCGGTTCTCGCCGGAGCAGAAGTGAACGGGTCGAGCCCGGAACCCGTCGCCCTCTCCTGGAGCGGCGGCAAGGACTCGGCCCTGGCGCTCTGGGCCCTGCGCGAGGAGCTGGGGACGGAGCCGGCGGCGCTGCTGACCACGATCACCGAGGACTACGACCGGATCAGCATGCACGCGGTGCGCAGCGATTTGCTGCGGGCGCAAGCGCGAGCGACGGGGGTCGAGCTCGTGGAGATCCCGATTCCGGCCGCCTGCGTCAATGCCACCTATGAAGAGCGGATGGCGCTCGCGCTCGGCGCTCCCCCACTCCACCAGGTCCCGACGATCGCCTTCGGCGACCTCTTCCTCGAGGACGTGCGCGCCTACCGCGAGACCCGGCTGGCCGGCGCCGGCCGCAGCGCTCTCTTCCCGCTCTGGCATCGCGACACCACCGTCCTCGCCCGCCAGTTCATCGACGCCGGCTTCGAAGCGATCCTCGTCAGCGTCGACCCCGACCAGCTCGATCCCGCCTTCGTCGGCCGCAGCTTCGACGAGGCGCTGCTTGCCGAGCTTCCCGCAGGCGTCGATCCCTGCGGCGAGAACGGCGAGTTCCACACCTTCGTCCACGCGGGCCCGGTCTTCCAGGCGCCGATCGAGGTCGAGCTCGGCGAGGCCGTCATGCGTGACGGCTTCGCCTTCCAGGACCTCCTCATGAAGTGAGCTTGCGCTCCCCTCAGTCAATGCCAAACGTCAGGCTGCGCGCTTGTGGCGGTGTTTTTGCCGATGCCCGTGGCGATGTTTGTGCCGGTGCTTCTTCACCTTCCCGCAGACCTTGCGGGACTTGAACTTTTTCTTGGAGGTCTTGTGGCTGACCTTCTTCTTGTGGCCCTTGTGCGCCTTCATCTTCTTCTTCTTGAAGACCTTGTGGCACTTCGGATGCTTCACCGGGGGCGGCGCCGGCGTGGTCGTGGAACCGGGCGGCGCCGGCGAGGCCGGGAGGTTGGTGAGCGGCTGGTAGTCGCGGCAGGGCTCGCCGCGCAGGCCCGGACAGGGCGGCAGGCCGGTCGGCACGTCAACCTCGGGGACGACAGGGAGCAGCAGGTTGGAGGGCGTGCTGCCGCCGTAGGCGATCGCGACCTGGGCGGTCCCCTCCGGCTCGGTGCGGTCGAAGGCCCAGATCGGCTGGGTCCCGTTCGGAGCGGCGATCGTCACCCGGATCTGCGAGCCGGCGCGGTAGGCGTGCCCCTCGTAGTAGAGCGGGATCGTCACCGGCACGAACTGGTCGGCGGGCATCGCTTCGACGTCGGATTCGCGCAGGCTCAGCACCGGCTCGAGCTCAGTGCTCTTGGCGGCGTCGAGCTTGCGCTCGTTCGCCCGCACCCAGCCGTTCTGGACGAAGGTCTCCTTGCCATCGGGCCTGACCTCGCTGATCGTCGCCTGCAGGTCGACGTTCGGGGTCGAGGAGCGAACCCAGACCTCGACGGCGCCGGCGCCGACCACGGCGGTGTCGGCGGCGAGCGGCGCGGTCAGGTAGGAGACCGCGCTCCCGGCCGGGTTCTGTTCCCAGTGGTAGTCGGGGGTCTGCGTCCAGAGGCCGCCGTCCTGGCTGCCGGTGCCGCCGCTGAAGTCGGTCTTCGGCAACGCGTCCGCGTCCCAGGTGAATTCGTCTGCCCCGGCGCTGTCCGGCGCCGATTCGCTGAGCCCGCCGCCCGGCGCCAGGTACCAGCGCTGCGCCTGCGTCCCGGGGACCGGGAACTGGTCGAACGACTGCTCGAACCGCGGATACGGCTTCCCCGGTGAGGATTCGCCGAGCGGGGTTTTGCCGGCGCCGTTGTCGAAGAGGACCCGGATCGGCTTCTGCGCTTCGAAGGCGGCCAGCGCTTCGCCGTAGGTCAGTTTCTGCTGGATCGGGTCCGGCGGCAGCGTCACGCCCTGGATCCCCATCGCTTCTTCGAAGATCACCGGCGCCGCGGCCTGCATCGCTGCCGCGCTGAGGATCGGCGGCCGTTCGGCGACGTAGAGCTGGAGGAAGTCGAACCAGCGGTTGAACGTCTCCGGATCGAGCGAGTCGATATGGGTGCCGTTGGTGAAGGTGAACCACTTTTTATCGGTGACGGTCATGTGCTCGGCCAGGGTCGGGCAGTGGCCGCCGGTCTGCTCGTCGGTCCACTGGCAGGCCATGAAGGTCGGGACGTCGATCTTGTGCACGAAAGTGACGGGCGAGAGCGGGTCGGCGACCTCGGGCTTGTAGTGGTCGTTTTCCTCGACCTTGCCCAGGAGGTCGACCGCCTCGGGGTGCAGCGCCTGGTTGGCTTTGCACACCCCGTCGCCTGCCTGGATCCTTTCGTAGGCCCAGTGCTGGCCCGAATCGGGGTCCGCCGCTTCGGCGTTCTGCGCCCGCTCTTTCGCCCATTCGAGGGCGAAGCCGGTGTTGAGGATGCCGCCCGGATAGAGCGTCGTCTGGGTGTTGTCGATCACCGAGAGCGGCGAGATCGCCGCCAGGTCGGGCGGCCGGGTGGCGGCGGTGAAGAGCTGGGAGATCCCGCCGTAGGAGATGCCCATCATCCCGACCTGGTTGTGCAGGACCCAGGGCTGGTGGGCGATCGTCTCGACGACGTCATAGCCATCGAGGTTCTGCAGCGGCTCGAAGAAGTCGTAGGCGCCGCCCGAGCAGCCGGTGCCGCGCATGTTGACGTCGACGACGGTGAAGCCCATCAGGTTGGCGATGATCGAGATCCCGTTTTCGGGCCCGGCGGGATTGGCGTAGCCGTAGCCGGAGTACTCGATCAGGGTCGGCGTCGGTCCGCTCGGCAGCGGCGGCAGCTCGACGCCGGGGAGGACGTTGGTGACGTCCGTCGGCGGGTGGACGTCGATCGCCAGCTTGGTCCCGTCGCGGGTGGTCAGGTACTGGTAGCCGCTTTCCGCGATCGGCTGGTCGTAGATCCCTTCGTCGGGCGGGGTCGACTGCGTATCGAGGACCTCCAGCGACCCCGATTGTTCGCCGCCGCTGGTGACTTTGTAGCCGGAGCCCGGTGCGACGTTGCGGAAGAGGGTGCCGCCGAGCTCGTTGGCGTTGCGCGTCGCGACCGTCTGCCCACCGCCATCGAGCAGCGTCACCGCGGCGCCGGCCTGGAGGCCCGTCGCGTAGACCTGTTCGACGCTTCCGTGGGCCTCGAAGCTGGCCGCGGCGGCGACGCCTGGAGACAGCAGTACGGCGAGCAGGCAGACGGCGGAGGCCATCCACATGGACAGCCGGCGCCAGCGGTCGAGAATTCCTCTCCTACCTAAGATTAGGTACTCGTACCACGACTCCCTGGCTCTGAAACCTCCGCTTCCCGAGAGTCGCCCAGCGAGCGCGGTGGCTCCATGAAGAGCAGCCAGCCGTAGTTGATCCCGAGGAAGAAGAGGACCGAGACGACGATCGCCTCGGTCTCCAGCGGTTTCAGGTGGAGGCCGACGTCAGCGGCGAGCGAGGGGTGGATCGCGATCGCGACGATCAGCAGGTAGAAGGGCAGGGTCAGCGCCAGGAGCTGGTCGCCTCGCTTCTCGCGCTGCGGCTCTTCCCTCGCCCGCAGCAGCGAGAGCACCACCTCGACTGCGCCGATCGCCCCCGCCATCCCGAACGCCAACCGCCAGAGCGCGGGATGGTCGGTCGAGATCAGGGAGATCAAGCTCATGATTCCGGTCAACGTGAAGTAGAGAGAGACCGAGTAGGCCTGCCGCCGGCGGTAGGGCAGCTGCGACCATTCCAGGCGCCGCTCGGCGACCACGACCCACCAGAGACCGAGCAGCGCGAAGGCCGCCAGCGCGAGCGTCTCGTAGAACGTCTCCGCCACGAGCAGACCATACCCTCGCGATCAGGAGCGGCGAAAGAGGGCGCGGCGCTGCGATTCTTCGCTGCGGCGCAGGGCGTCGCCGATCAGCCAGAACATCGGTGGCCAGAGGCCGACGAAGAGCGCCCGCCGTTCGGCGTTGCCGCGTTCGTCCTCGCCGATCGTCTTCGCCCGGATCCAGAGGGCGATGCACAGGGCGATCGTCCCCAGCGAGAGGGCGTAGAGATGAATGCTGCGGGGGCGGACGCGCCGGGGGACGAGCTCGAGCATCGCTTCAGTGTGACGGAAGGGACACGGGGCGGTTCCCGGTGGGGACTCGGGGTAGGACCGAAGTGTGAGCACCAGGCTTTCCGCCCGGCGGCGCTGGTCGACCGCCCTCCGCTGGCCCGTCGGAGTCGGGCTGGCGCTGTGGCGCTACATGTGGAGCACGACCCCGGTCCACCGCTGGGTGATGACCGGCTCCTGGCCGGAGGATGCGCCTCCCGATCTCCCCGCGAGCCTCGACCACCCCGACCTGCAGAGCTGGGAGGACGGCGTCGGGCCGCTCGTCCATCGGATCTACCGAACCCGGTTCACCTCTTCGCCGATGAGCCCGCGAGAGCTGATCGCCGCGCTGGCCAAGGACATGGACAGGGCGGCGCCGACTGAGTTCGCGAGCTTCCAGAAGCTCGAGGGCGATGATCCGATGCGCGAAGGCGACGAGTACGTGGTGCGAATGCCCGGACCATGGGACGGGCCCGTCGCCGTCGTCGAGGTCGACGAGAGCGCGTTCCGGCTGGCCACGCTGCAGGGACACCTCGAGGCCGGGCAGATCGAATTTCGCGCCCGGGAGGACCATCGCGGCGTCGTCTTCGAAATCGAGTCCTGGGCGCGCAGCGGCGACCGGCTCAGCGACCTCCTCTACACCCACCTGCAGATCTCGCGGGAGGTCCAGCTCCACATGTGGGCCTCGGTCCTGCGCAACGTGGTCAAGATCGCCGGCGGCAAGATGGACGGCGGCATCGTCATCACCACCCGCCGTCTCGACCCCCACCTGCTGCCCAGAACCGAGGAGGAGGCCGAGACGCCCAGTACCCGCGACCAGCGCCTCCTCGCCGAGCTCGCCGACCGCCCGACCAACCTCGTCCCCGGGGCGCTGGAGCCGCCGATCGACATCTCCCGGTGGAGGGTCGACGAAATGATCGAACCGCTCCCGCACGAAAAGCCCGGCACTCCGGAGGCAGGCGGCAGCTGGGAGGTGGCACGGCGGATGATGGACGCCTACCAGCTTGCCGACCCACGCATCGTCGACGGCCTCTACTCCCCCGACGCCCCGCTCTCCGGGCGCAACATGCTGCTCCGGATCCACTACGGGCCGCTCCGCTTCAAGGTCGGTGTCCGCGTCGGCGACGTCGACGAAGACACGGTCGAGGTCGACGGCCGTCCCCTGCTCCGTTACGGCTGGTCCTACCGCACCCTCGAGGGCCACTTCGAGGAAGGTCAGATGCGTTACGAGCTGCGCAAGTGGCTCGACACCGGGGATGTCGAGTTCCGCCTTCACGGCGCCTCCCGCGCCGCCCGCAGCGGCCCCCTCATCCCCCGCCTCGGCTTCCGCCTCGTCGGCCGCAATCGGCAGCTTCGCTTCTACCGCGAGGTCTGCCGCCGCGTAAAACGGCTGACCGAGGCCCAGCTGGAGACCGAGCGGGCGCAGGCGGCGCGGCGGCAAGTCACCGCCTAGGGCAAAACAGAGAGGATGTGCCGATGCCGCAACCGCGCCGCGCCGGAAAACCGAAGGAACGTCAGGACTACGGCTGGGTGATCTCCTTCGGCTGCAAAACGACCGGGACCCTGCGCCGGCTCAAAGTCGACGCCGATCCCTCCTCCGACACCAGCCCGATCGAGGTCCCCTGCCCCTGCGGGGAAACCCACCGCGTCACCGTCTCCCCCTACCGGCGGCGGCGCTCGGCCGACGAGCCCTTCGACCTCGAGGTCGCCTCGCTAGACGAGCTGCGCTAGCGCGTCTTCTTCTTCTTCTTGAAGACGAGGTGGAGCGTCTTCTTGAAGGTTTCGCTCGCCAGCCCGGTGCTCTTGATCGTGACGGTGGCCTGGATGGTGAGCTTGCCCTGCTTTTCCAGCAGTGCCCAGCCCGCCTTGTTGAGGTGGAGGTAGAGCGTTTTCGTCTGACCTTCGGTCAGGTGGAGCTTGCCCTTGCCGACGAGGATCTGCTTCGCCTTCTTCTTTCCCGACGCCGTTGCCGGGCGGAACCTGAGGCCGGCGGCAATCGAGGCGCGCCCGGTGGCGTGGCTGTTGGCGCCGCAATCCGGAGCACCGCAGAAGACGTTCATCATCGGGACCGGCCGGCCGCCGCCGACGAAGATCCGTTTCGTGATCCAGACGACCTTCGGTTTCTCAGCGCCGGGATGGGGTGGCGGCGCCTGCGGCGTCTGGCCGGGTCCGGGCGGCTGCCCCGGCGGCGCCGCGGTGACCACGCGCCAGGCCGGGTCTTTGCTCTTGCCGTCGCTGGTCAGCGGCTGGGCGCCGCCGGAGCCGTCGGCGTTGACCAGGTAGAGGTTGTTGGCGCTGGTGTTGGGGATCAGCGTGCCGTCGTAGACGATCCGCGAGCCGTCGGGCGACCAGGACGCGTTGCGGGCGTCGCCTTCGCCGGGGCTCGCCAGCGGATGGTCGCCGCTGCCGTCGGCGTTCATCACCCGGTACAAGCTCTGCTCGTTGGAGGGGGTCGAGCGGTAGGCGATCCGCCCGCCGTCGGGCGACCAGGCGTTGAAGGTCCACTCCGTCTGCAAGCTCGGCGTGACGATCAGCGGCGTGCCGCTGCCGTCGGGACTGACGATGTGCAGATCGACGAAGCTGAAGCTGCTGGGGCGGTAGCCATCGAAGGCGATCTTCGCGCCGTTCGGGGACCAGTTCGGTTCGTGCCCTTTGCCGTTGGCCAGCGGCTGGCCGATGCCGCCCTGCGATGAGGCGATGTAGATCTGTTCGGGCTCGTTTTTGACCACCGCGTAGGCGATCTTGGAGCTGTCCGGCGACCAGGTCGGGTGGCGCTTGGCCCCGGTGCCGCCGATCTCCAGCGGGAAGGTGGTGGTTCCGTCGGCGTTGACGACCCAGACCTTGTCGTCGCCTGCGTTGTTGCCGCGGGTGTAGGCGATGCGGCTGCCGTCCGGCGACCAGGCGAGGTCGTCGATCTGCTTGCTTTCGGTATGGGGGTACCTGGTGATCTGGGTGGCGAGGTTGATCTCGTCGCCCGTCCCCCCGGCCTGCATCACGAAGACGTTCCATTCACCGTGCCCTTTGTCGGTGAAGTCGCTGACGAAGGCGACCTTGGTGCCGTCCGGCGACCAGATCGCTTTGCCGTCGTAGCTGGTTTCGCCGTTGTCGGTCAGGTTGGTGACCGCCCCCGGGTGGGCGGGGTCCATCAGGCAGACGTCGACGTCGCAGGTGTAGGCAATTTCGTTCTGCGCGAAGGCCGCCGGGGCCAAAGCCAGCGCGAGGGCTGCCGTGAGCAGGATGAGTGCGAGCGTGGACTGGTACCGCACTCGGCCACCCTACCTCCAACCGGCGCGGCCTGCGCGAGAATCGCCCGATGCCGACCCGCCCCGAGTTCGACCTCAGCGCCGCGCAGGCGCGACGGCTCGCCCTCGCCGCCCAGGGCTTCGGCCGCCCGCGACCGCGCGGACGGGTCGACGCCCGGCACCTGCGGCGGGCGATCGACGACGTCGGCCTGCTCCAGCTCGACTCGGTCAACGTCTTCCTGCGCTCCCACTACATGCCGCTGTTCTCGCGGCTCGGCCCGTACCCGCGCGAGGCCCTCGATCGCCTCGCCTGGCACGAGGACGGCAGCGGCCGCACCCGCCGGGCGCGGCGGCGGGACCTGGTCGAGTACTGGGGACACGAAGCCTCGCTGCTGCCGGTCGAGCTGCAGCCGCTGCTGCGCTGGCGGATGGCGCGGGCCGACTCGCTGGCCTGGAAAGGCGTGCGGCGGATGGCCGAGCAGCCCCAACTGCTCGAGTTCGTCCTCGAGAAGGTCCGCGAGCGCGGGCCGCTGCGGGCCTCCGACCTGACGCTGGAGGGACGACAGCGGGAGCCGGGAGAGATGTGGAGCTGGAGCGAAGAGAAGACCGCGCTCGAGTACCTCTTCTTCTCCGGCCGGCTTTGCGCGGCACGGCGGGTCAACTTCGAGCGCCACTACGACCTGCTCGAGCGGGTGCTGCCGCGGGAGGTCCTCGAGGCCCCGACCCCGACCGAGGAGGAGGCGCAGCGGCAGCTGCTGCTGATCGCCGCCAAGCGGCTCGGCGTCGCCACCGAGCCCGACCTCGGCGACTACTTCCGCCTCCCCCGCTCCGAGTCGAAGGCTCGCGTCGCCGAGTTGGCCGAGGACGGCGCCCTGACCCCGGTCCGGGTCGAGGGCTGGACCCAGCCCGCCTACCTCGCCGGCGAGCGCCCCGCCGGCCTGCGCCGCGCCGCCCGGGCGCGGGCGCTGCTGACCCCGTTCGACTCCCTGGTCTGGGCGCGCGAGCGGGCCGAGCGCCTCTTCGGCTTCCGCTACCGGATCGAGATCTACGTGCCGGCGCCGAAGCGCGTCTACGGCTACTACGTCCTCCCCTTCCTGCTCGGCGACAACCTCGTCGCCCGCGTCGACCTCAAAAGCGACCGCCAGGCTGGGGTCCTGCGGGTGCAGAGCGCCTTCGCCGAGCCGGGCGGCGACCTCCCCCACGTCGCCGCCGCGCTGGCCGCCGAGCTGCGGCAGCTGAGCGAGTGGCTCGACCTCGGCGGCGTCGCCGTCGCCCGCAAAGGCGACCTCGCCGCGCCGTTGCGCCGGGCGCTCTGACCGCACGCCGCTTTACTCCCCCCGCCCCGATCTCTACCGTGGACGGCGTGGCCGGACCGACCCACCTCCGCGAGCGCTCCGAGAACACCCAGGTCGTCCTCGCGGTCATCGTCCCCCTCCTCTTCGGCGCCGTCGTCGGCGTCGTCCTCGGCACCTCGGCGAGCCTCTACTGGATCCTCCTCGCCGTCGCCAGCCTCGGTGCCCTGCTCTCGGGCCTCGAGCACCCCGAGGTGAGGGAGGCCGCCGGCCGCGGCGCCGTCGCCGGGGCGATGTTCGGCCTCGGCATCCTCGCCGCCCACCAGCTGGCCGGCACCGACGCCAAGGTCGACCTCGGCAGCTTCCCCCCGGCCCTGATCCTGATCGACGCGGTCGCCGGCGCGCTGCTGGCGGCGCTGGGGTGCTGGCTGGCGACGCGGCGGCAGCGGTCGAAGCCACCCGCAGCAGCCTGAGGCGATATTTCCGCGACCGCGCGGGTAGGTGCGCGGTGCAAGCCAGTCACGTCTCGGGAGGCAGTCATGCGAGAGCAACCGCAGCGCCTTGCAGGAAGCGTCCTTGCCACCGTCCTCTGCGCAGCGCTGCTGCTGCCCGGCACCGCGGCGGCCGCCGGCAAGCGGCCGAGCCTCGCCGCGACCGCGCAGTACAAGGCCTTCGTCGAATACGTCAAGAAGCTCGACGGCCTGGTCGGCCAGCCGACCTCTTCGGCGCAGAAAGACACCTACCAGTCGGAACTGACCGCGAAGCTGGAAGCGGCGACCCACAAAGCCAACGCCCTCTTCAATCGCGGCAGCGACGAAGCCGAGGCGGAAGCAAACGCCAAGTTCAAGCAACAGCAGGCGTCGATCCGCGGGGCCGAAGGCGAGGAAAACGAAGCCCTGGAAGCCGAATTCGCGGCGCGGCTGCGGAAGGCCGCCACGAGCTTCCGCGAAAAGGTCCTGCGGGTGGAGACCGGGCACCGGAACTTCGAAGCCAAGGTCAACCAGCAGATCGCTTCCCTGCGCGGCCAGAAGGCCCGCGCCACCAGCGTCGCCGCCAAAAACGCGATCCAGGAACGGATCAGCGCCAAGATCGCCGAACTGCAAACCAAGCGCAAGGAAGAGAGCCAGAAGCGCGCCGAGCTGAAGGAAGGCTTCCGCGAACAAAAGGCCGAGCTCCGCGCCGCCGAGCGCAGCCAGCAGCAGGAACTCGAAGCCGCCGCGGACGCGAAGATCGAGAAGAGCTCCAAGCACTGGAAGCGGGTCTTCGCCGAAGAGAAAGCCGACCTCGACAGCAAGCGCGACAGCCAGCTCGCCTACCTCACCGCCAAGGCCCAGAAAGGCCGCGACGACATCGCCTCGATGCCGGCTACGAGCTGAGCTGCTGCGGGACCGGCGTCAGCTCTGCTGCGAGCCGCCCGGCTCCCAGAGCGGCTCGTCCGGCCCGTTCGCCTCGCGGGCGAGGATGAAGAAGAGGTCCGAGAGCCGGTTCAGGTACTGAAGCGCCTCCGGGCTGACGTCCTCGATCCGAATCGCCAGCCGCTCCGCCCGCCGGCAAACAGTGCGGCAGACATGCAGATGGGAGGAGAGCAGCGACCCGCCTGGGATCACAAAAGATTTCAGCGCCGGTAGCTCCGAGTTGACCTCGTCGCAGGCCGCCTCGAGCCACTCCACGTACCCCGCCTCGATCCGCAACCGCGACCGCCCCTCCTCAGAAGGCGGCGTCGCCAGATCGGCCCCGAGGTCGAACAGCTCGTTCTGGATCCGCCCCAGCCAGGCCCGGCGCTCCTCCGGCACCTCGCAAGCAGCCAGAGTCAATCCCACAAACGAGTTCAGCTCATCCACCACCCCGTAAGCCTCGATCCGGGGATGGTCCTTCGGCGCCCGGCTCATGTCCCCGAGGTGCGTCTCGCCGGAGTCGCCGAGGCGGGTGTAGATGCGGGTGAGGTTGACCACGGACGGCGATTTTACCGCCCGGGTGTGGACATCGGGCCACCCAATGGTGAAAATGTTTCCAGGGTGAGTGGGAGGCTTGCCAAGATCATCGCCCTGTGCGAGGAGGAGCTCGGCGACGCCGGTGCGAGCGCGCCGGCCCCCTCGAAGCTCTCGGCACCCGAGCGCGACCTGGTTGTCGCGGCCCATCGCCGCGAGTGGGCTTCCCTCCCCGACAAGGCGACCGTTCGGGCTGCTGTGGTCCGCAGCCTCTGCGTCCACGCGGACTTGCTCGGCGGGGGCCAGGGTGGGGTGTTGAAGATCCGAGGCGGAACGGTTTCCGGCCCGCTCGACCTGGCCGGGCTGCGGCTCGACCTGGGCCTCCGGCTCCACCGCACGCAGTTCGACCAGGAGCTCCAGCTGAAGGACACGCGCCTCCTCAGCATCGAGCTGCACGGGGGATCGGCCACCGGCATCTCCGCGGACCGGGTGGAGATCGCGCACGACATGGTGCTGAGCGGCGGGTTCATGTGCACGGGCCCCCTCTGGCTGCGCTCGGCCAACATCGGCGGCGACCTCAACCTGATGGGCGCCTCGTTCATCGCCCCTCCAAATCAGCCGTCGATCCAGTTCGACGGCACCCACATCGGCCGTCGCTTCTTCGCCGGACAGGACGAGGAGTTCCACGCGAACCACGGCGTCTACGGCCGCAACGCCCGGATCGGCGGCGGCCTCCTCTGCAGAAACGCCCGCTTCGACCGGGAGCTGAATCTCACCCGGGCCGAGATCCAGGGGATCGCCCGCCTCCAGGACGCCGTCGTCGGCGGAGCGATGAGGGACGAGCCGGACCGCAAGAGCACCGCCCTCCACCTCGACGGCCTGATCGTCACCGGCGACCTCGACCTGCGGGGCACCAGGGTCGGCGCCAACCGAGTCCTCCTGCGGCGGGTGCGGGTCGGGGGGCGCCTGGCCTGGAGCCTGCGCCCCATTCCCGAGCGAGGCGGCCCGCCCCTCACCGTCGACCTCAAACAGGCGCGGGTGCGGATGCTCGACGATCAGGATCTCTCCTCCTGGGACGGAGTCCAAGTCGCTCTCGACGGCTTCGATTTCGACGCCGTCGCGATCCCGCGGACGACCGAGTGGAGCGACCGCCGGTTGAAGCTGCCGAGCCTGGTCTCGCAGCCCGAGTGGCTCTGGCGTCGCCTCGAGTGGCTGGATCAGCAGCCCGAGGGTCGCTGGTCACCGCACCCGTACGACCAGCTGCGCCGGGCGCTGCTGAACTCCGGCGAAGAGTCCGCGGCACGCGAAACGGCGATCAGGCGCGAGCGGGTCCGCCGCGACCGCGGCGGCATCGGCTGGCTCGGCAGGAAAGCCAACGCCATCTACGGCCTCCTCCTCGGCTACGGCTACAAACCCGCCCGCTTCTTCGTCGTCGCGGCCCTGGTCGTCGTCGCCTTCTTCCTCCTCTACCAGCAAGGTCTCACCCCCTGCGACCCCAGCACGACCCAAGCCTCATGCGGCGACTTCGCCCTCCCCGAAGCCGGCGCCCCACCCTTCCGAGCCCCGATGTTCTCCTTCGACGCCTTCGTCCCAGTCGACCTCAACCAGACCTCCGTCTGGATCCCGACCGACGACCTCTACTCCTACCTGGTCACCCTGGAGACGGCCCTCGGCTGGCTGCTGACCGGCCTCCTCCTGGGCGCCGTCACCGGGATCCTGCGGCGAGATTAAAACCGGCGGATGAGTGTGTCGAGCAGGTAAACGCCGATTGGCGAAACCCACTGTTTTTGTACGGTACTTTTTTGGGCCTTGACGGCAGTGCGAACCCTCGCCATATAGTGACTGCGTCAGTACGTTTCCACACGGGGCGCACTTATCTTCGAAAACGACTTCATCAGGGTGCCAGAGCCGTATCCGGGGTTTGCGGTTCGGCGAAACCTCCCACCGTTCGTGAAGCGGAGGTTGACCCACATCTACCACGGCCGGTTCTGCTTCAAGCTGCCAGGCGTGCGTTGCGGGCCGAAGGAAACCACCTGGTCCCGCTCGATTGGCCAGGAGGAGGAACTTGGTCTGGCGCCGTCGGCCTATGGAGTCACCATCGGCAGCTTCAATGTGAAGCACACCTTTTCGGAGACGATCAGCTACACGATCGGACCCGGCGCATCGACCAACCCCGTCTGGTGCCACGATGACTCGGAGCTGCACATCTATGAGTCATCTTCGTACGTCAGCAAACACCTGTTCCGACGCCGGTCACGGCTCTTCCTGCCCGCCGACCCCGGGTTCTTCGCCTCGAACTACCTCGACCCCGACCCCGAGTGTCGCCTGAATGGCAACGGCGACTCCCCACCGCCAGGCCCGGAACCAGGCCCGACGAAGGTTCCCGGCAACTCGCCCGGCCAGATGACCCAGCTCGTCGAAGCGGCCTCCTTCAGCAACGCCGAGGGAGGCGAAGGAGAGGACCCGGAGACCAGCGCCGCCGCCGCCGCTCAGGTGCTGGGTGAGGATCTGGTCGCGGGTGTCGAGCCGGAGGACCCCGGCCGCGAGGATTGGTACCGGCCCGGGCTCATCGGGCTGAACCGCTCCATCTGCTGGTTCGACGGCAGGGAAGATTCCCGGCCCGCCGTTCTCGTCCCCGCATCGGCAGGCTGCCTCGCCAGAGACCGCGGCCTGCTCTTGCTCACCCCGGAGGAGCGCAGCCGCCCGTTCCCGGTCCTCGGATTCGCCTACGGCACCGGCGCCGAGCGGGCGGAGATCAGCGTGATCGCCAAGGGCGCCGGCGGCAGCGGCGAGGTCTGGTCGGACGAGGCCGTGGTGCGGGAGGACGGCTTCGAGCTTGAGGGCGTGATCGGCGCCATCGCCCTCACCACCTTCTGGGGCTACGCCGACCTCAGCTCACTCCCCGACGGAGTCAGCGGCTCGATTCTCGGCCGCGCCTTCGATTCGAGCGGCGACCTCGTGGCGATGCTGGACCTTCCCTTCTCGACCGAGGAGCAACCCGAGCCCGTCCCCGCCACCATCAGAGAAGTAGCAGGCACGATCTAGCAGCAAGGCGCCGGCGCCACCCCGGCGCCGCTTAAGGAGCCCCGTCAGCCCCCACCCTCGCCGGGCCGGTAGGAGGCGGCGGCCTTGTCGGCGAGCCCCCGTCGCGCGGCGAAGACCGCCTGCACGGCCGGATCGCTGCGTTCCTTCCCCACCACCGCTTCCGGGACCTCGAACCGGAAGACGACCTCGTCGCTCGCGTCGGCGCGCGAGGTGTTCGGGTTGCGCAGCAGGCCGTCGACGGCGGCGGCCTTGGTCCCCAGCTCATTGACCAGGAAGTCGATCTGCGTGTCCATGTCGTAGAGGATGTTGGCGCCGAGGGTGGAGCCGCCGAAGGACCAGGCGAAGAGGGCGTTGCGGCGCGGCGGTTCGGTCCACTGCGCGAGCCCGACGCCGCCCAGTTTCGGGCCCACCTTGTTGACGTCGCTGCGGTTCATCACTTCTCCGGCGGTGAAGGTCCGCACTTTGCCCTTCAGGTCGAGCGCCCGGGTCGGCGTGCGTTCTTCGCTGCCCTCGAGCCGGCTCGGGATCACCCCCGACTCGGCCGAGAGGTTGCCGACCAGCCCGGCGGCCCCGTTGACCGGATAGCCGTACACCTCGACCAGGCGCTGCATCACGTAGGCCATCCGCTCGCTTTCTTCCTTCAGCTCCCAGGCGATCGGCTGCGAGCCGAAGACGAACGGCCGCACCGACGAGGGCGCCGCCGTCGACCAGGTGCCCGAGAGGCCTTCGCCGAACCCGGCCTGGCCCACCGGTCGCCAGTCGCCGGCGAGCAGCGAGGTCGACCCGGCGAAGGGTGCTTCGGTGTCGTAGATGACGTACTTGTCGCCCTTGACGAAGTAGAGCGTCGCGGCGCCCCAGTTGAAGACCGCGTCGAGGTCGGACTGGAAGCCTTCCGGCAGTCCCCAGCCGACGATCGACCCGACCGCACCGTCGACCTGGTCCTTTTCGATCGAGTAAGGGACGTAGTTTTCGCCCTTGAAGAAGTAGACGGTGCCGTCGCCATAGTTGATCGCGGCGTCGATGTCCTGGCCGAAGCCCGCCTCGTCCATCCCCGCCCAGTTGTCGACGATCAGGCTGGCGGTCCCTTCCACTTCGCCCGACGCGATGTCGACCTTGACGTAGCTGTCGCTCTTGAAGAAGTACGCCTTGCCGTTGCCCCAATTGACCGCGGCGTCGATGCCGTCGCCGAAGCCGGCAGTTTCCAGCCCGGACCACACCTGGCCGATCGCGCTGGCGGCCCCTTCGACGATTTCATTGTCGGGTTCGTAACCGATGCACTGGTCGTCGTGCAGGAAGTAGACCTGCGGCATCTCTCGTCCTTTCGCTAGGTGACCTTCATGTTCCAGGCCGCCCGCCAGGTGATCGGGCCGACTTCGCCGTCGACTTCGAGGCCCTTTTCGGCCTGGAACTGACGGCAGATCGCCTCGTCGCTCGCGTCGTAGACGCCGTCGACGCCGATCTTCCAGCCGCGCGCCTTCATCTGCTTCTCCCACCGGCGCACGTCGGGGCCCTCCATCTCCGGCGGCTGCTTCAGTTCGCGGCCAGGCCAGGGCGGGCCGCTGTCGTCGGGCCAGCGCAGGCCGGGCGAGGGATCGGGGGTCTTCGGCAACCGCTTGCAGACGAAGCCGAGCACGTAGAGCACTTCCGGCGGCGCCGTTTCCACCTCGGCGCCTTCGGGGGCCGGCGGCACACCTTCGACCGGCTGGCCGGCGGGCGGCGGCAGTTCCATCCCGACCCGTTCGAAGTCGTCGCTCGCCAGCATCGAGAGGAGCTCCGGGCGCAGCGGCTCGACCACGGCGGTGGCGGCGTCGGCGGCGGGCGGGCCATCGCCGGAGACCGCCGTCAACGACTCCATCCGCAGCGGCTCCACCGCGCTCAACGGGCCCGCGAAGAGGGCGCCGAGGCTCGGGTCCGCCGCGGCCGCCGCACCTTCCCCCCTCTCGCCGCCGGTCGAGCCGGTGAGGGTCTCGAAGACTTTGAACAGTTTCGCCGGGTCGTGGGTGATGCGCAGGTTGCGCAGCAGCACGAGGCCGGTGACGTAGCCGGGGCAGCGCCCTTTCGCCCCTTCGCCGGCGCCGTCGCTGAGTGGTTCCTCCCCGGCCGGGAGGCGCCAGGCGTGGGAGGTGAAGACATCGGGCGAGAACCAGCCGCGCGAAATCGCCACCGAGGTGTACTCGAAGGAGAGCGATTCGACGCCGGAGTCGACGCTCTGGCCCAGCCGGTCGCGCAGCGCCGTCGGGGCGTTCGCGGCGAGCGCCTGGAGTTCTTCCCGGGTCAGGCTCATCTGGCCCCAGGCGCCGTCGATCGCGCCCGAGGGCCGGAAGGAGCTCGGCACGTATTTGCCGCCGCCGATGTCGGTGGCGAAGTAGACCGTCGGGGCCGAGGGATCGAACAGCCGCCGGTAGCCGGCCCAGGCTTCGGCGGGGGAGCTCTGACTGAACTTTTCGACCACCCGCCGGGCCTCTTCCACCTCGGCTCGGTGGCCGAGGGTCTTCCACTGTTCTTCGACTTCGCGCTGCTTTTCCCGCAGCACCGGCTCGACCGCTTCTTTCCACCGTTTCAGCACCGCCGCGTCGCTCGACGCTTCCGCTTCGGCGGCGGCGCTGCGGTACTGCTCGGCGAGCACCAGCCAGGCGTCGCGGTACTTGCGGAACTGGAGCACCGCTTCGCTGTCGGTCGTCGTGCCGTCGGGGGCGACCTGGTGGAGGTAACCGTACGCTTTGTCGTAGGCCTTCTTTTCCGCCTTGGTGCGGGTTGCTTCGGCGAGTTCGGCGTGGGCGATCACGTCGCCGTAGACGTCCCAGAGGTAGCCCTCGGGCAGCGGCGACCACGCCGGCCCGCTGGGGATCGCGTTGACCAGGTAGGAGAATTCCGCCAGTGCCTTTAGCCCCTCGGCCGTCTTGCCGGTGGCCATCTCCTGGAGCTCGTTTTGGCGGAACGCGATCGGGGCGAGCGGAGAGCTGAAGTAGGTGTCGGCGTCCTGGGCGAAGACCTGGGTCGCCTTCGCGGCGATGCCGAGCACCACGTCCGCGTCGAAGGCTTCCCCGGCCATCCGCGCCTCCCGGCCGAACCGCGGCCTAAATCAGTTCGTCCTCTTTGATGCTGTCGAGCAGATTCGGCGTCTTCCCGATCAGGTGGTTGACGAAGCCGATGATCTGCGTGCCTTTCACCTCGAGGCCTTGGCCGGTGGTCTCCGTGCGCATGTGGAAGTCGGATTCCTGGTGGGCGCCACTGCCGCTCAACGTGAACGGGCCCCAGCCGACGCTGCCGCCGCCGCCGAACTGGCTCGCATAGGACTCATACGCGCTGGCGAACTGGGCCGACTCGATCTTCACGTCGCGGGCCCAAAGGATGATCGTCGGGTAGCCGATGAATTTGCCCGACGTGTCGGGTGGGGTAAGGCCGTTGGAGGGCATTTCGTCATACATCCACCCGTCACCCTCCTTCAGCGTCCAGCCGCGGTTGGAGAAGAACTCGGGGTAGAACCAAGGGCGCGAGATCACCGTCATGCAGAGCTGGAAGCTGAGGTTGAAGTTGTCGACTTCGAGCGCCGAGGTCTGATTGGAGGACGAGCCCTGGGCGTTGCCGCCGAAGCTCCAGAAGCCGAGATTCAGCCCGGCGGAGGCCGACCACTGGGTTGCCTCACTGTGCGTTTTCGAGTCGACCAGGGAGTGGCTGACCTTGTATTCGGTCCAGCCGCCCTGTTCGAGGTCGGCGGGGATCATCGTCGTGTAACGGAAGCGGGTCCCCGGCCCGGTGGCGTTGACTTCGGCGGCTTTGAACAACGTCAGCAGCTGGCTTCTCCACACCTCCATGCTTCGTTCGGTCAGCCCTTGGACGACGGCCATGGCGTCATTGATCTGGTTGCGCGAGCCGTTCGCGATCCAGTCGTCTTCGGCCGCCTTGACCTCTTCGAGGTAGAGGCCCGCGTTCAAGGCCCAGTCGGCGACCGCCGCGTTGCCCGCTTCCCCGCTGGCGCTCATCGCCTGGATGTTCTTGTTTTTGTACTGGAGCTCGGCGGCCCTGTAGGCAGCCGCCTTTGCTTTGTACGTTTTGTACATGGGGCTGTCCTCGAGCACTTCGGTCGTTTCACCGAGTTCGTTTTCGGTTTTTTTCATTTTCCCGAGGATGCCTTTGATTTTTTCGATTTTCGCCTGCTCCTCAGGGCTCAGATCGCGGTGGACGACCTTGGCGACTTTGAGGATCAGCTCGTAGATCGTGGTCAGGCGCTCCTCGGCGTCGGGGTTGAAGCGAGCGGCCTGCTTGTCGCCGGTGTATGCCGCGCGGATGTCGGGGATGAAGTCGACCAGCTGCGCGAACTGAAACGCCTGGGTGAGGAGTTCGAGGTTTTCTTTCGGTTCTTTCTTCGAGCCGAGCCCGTGGACGGCGAAGTCGAACTGACTGGGGGCGAACGGAATCCCCGGCTGGCACCAGGTCAAAAAGGTGTTCGGCTCAGCCGGCACGTCCCCGGCCCCGCCCAGCACAATCGCCGAGATCTGATTGATGAGGACATCAGCCAGTTCGTTCAGTTTGTAACTCATCAGCTCCCCACTCTCTTCACGGACAAGACCGCCGACCAACTGCGAAACCTGCAATTGATCAACGGAACTCCGCGTGAAGCTATGCGCTCCCCCGAGTGAAGTCAAAAACATCTGTGTTCTTAGGCATGTGGCAAGTGGTCAACTGAAGACCTTCATCAAGAACCCGATCTGCAGGGGATTCGTTAGGGGTGGCAGACGGGATTCGAACCCGCGACCGCCGGCACCACAAGCCGGAGCTCTACCAACTGAGCTACTGCCACCGCGCTAGACCCAATTTAGCTTGCGGGGCCGGCGGCTGGCGGCCAGGGTCAGGGGGTGTCGGGCGGTCGGTCCAGGGGGTGCAGCTCGCCCTTGGTCAGGGCCTCGGTGCGGAGGTGGGCGATCGCCTGGTACTCGGGCGACTGGATCATCTCGAGGAAGGCTTGGCGGGTCGGATATTCGACCAGGAGGACCAGGTCCCAGGAATGGTCGCCGAGCAGGGCCGGGGCGGCGGGCCCTTGGAAGGCGAGACGGCCGCCCGCCTTCTCTAGCAACGGAGCAACCGCGACGCCGTATTCGAGATAGCGCTCCCGCCCGCCGTCCGGTTTGAACGCGAGGAGGTTCGGCATCGTCACCGGACCCTCGCCGAGCCGCTCCATCAGGTCGGCGAAGCCCTTCTCGTTCGGGGGCTCGGGCGCGGCCGAGGCATCCACGGCCTCAGACATGGCGCGACCTGATCACGACCCGCGCTCCGTGGCGCGGGATCATCGTCACGTTGCGGTGCAGGGCCCGCTCGGGCTCGGGGTCGGCGACCTCGAGGTCGAGGCGGCGGGCCATCGCCTCGAGGACCACCCGCTGCTCGGCCATCGCCAGCGCCGCCCCCAGGCAGCGGCGGATACCGCCGCCGAAGGGAAGCCACTCGTAGGTTCCGGGCTTGCGGTCGAGCCAGCGCTCGGGGCGGAACTCGTAGGGCTCGGGATAGAGGTCCTCGCGATGGTGCAGGAGGAGGATGCTGATCAAAACCGGGGTCTCGGCGGGGACCGCGTATTCGCCGAGGCGCCAGGGGCGCTTGACGCGGCGGCCGACGATCGGCACCACCGGCCGCGAACGCATCGTCTCGGTGATCACCGCCTCGACCGCCTCCTCGGCCCCCTCGCCGGAGCGGACCGCCGCGACCAGGCGCTCGTGCGCCGCGGGCGTGCGGACCAGGCGCTCCCAGGCCCAGGCCAGCGAGTTCGCGGTCGTCTCGTGCCCGGCCAGCACCAGGGTCAGCAGCTCGTCGCGGATTTCGGCGTCGGTCAGCGGCTCCCCCTCCTCCCCGCGCGCCTGCAGCAGCAGCGAGAGGATGTCGCGGCGCCCGCCCAGGTCCTCGTCGCGCCGCAGCGCGATCACCGCGTCCATGCGGCGGTCGATCAGCGCCCGGCCGAGGCGGGTGAGCCCGACCGGCTCCTCGCGGCGGACGTTCATCAGCTCGGCGACCTGGGCGACCGGCTTGGTCGAGAGTTCGACCAGCGCTTTGATCGTCGAGCGCAGGCGACCCTCGGCGCTGCGCGGCTCGGGCCGGCCGTCGATCCCGAAGATCCCGGCCATGATCACGTCGAGCGTGATCGCCTGCATCCGCGGCGCCAAGGCGAAGGGACGGCCCAACGGCCAGCTGTCGATCTCCCGTTCGGCAGCCTCGGCGATCGCCGCCGTGTAGTGCTGGATCGCCTCGCCGTGGAACGGCGGCAGCAGCAGCTTGCGCTGGCGCATGTGGCGCTCGCCGAGCGAGGTGAGGACCGAGTCCGGGCCGACGATCGGCCGCAGCGGCGACTCGGCCGCCAGCGATGGCGCTTCCTCCGGCTTCGCGGTGAAGAGCGAGCGCACGTCGTCGGGCAGGCTGGTGATCACCAGCGGCAGCGGTTCCGGCGTCTCCATCGCGAAGACGTCGCCGTGCCGCCGTCGCGCCCCGAAGACGAACTCGATCTGGCGCTGGTTGAAGCGCAGCAGCTGGACCGGCTGCGGCAGCTGGATCACCGGCGGCGTCGGCAGCCCGGCGGGATCGTCCGCATCGAGCGGCCCGCTGGCGGGCGCGACGGTCTCCGCGACCCCCATCGCCCGGCTAGGCCGCGGCCTCGACGGGCGCCTCGCGCCGTGGCGCCGCCGCCCCGCCCCGCGCGAACTCGATCTCGTCGTCGATCGGGCCCTTGCGCAGGAGGCGGATGTCCTGGGCGTAGTTCTGGTGCAGGCGCCAGGGCTGGGTGGCGGCCTGCTTGGGGAGCTGGTCGAGGGCGCGGAGGACGTAGCCGGATTTGAGGTCGATGATCGGTTCCAGCTCGACGGAGGGGCCGGGCGCCTTCGGGGTCGCGACGCGGTAGCCGTTGGCGTCCATGTGCTTGAGCAGGCGGCAGATGTAGGCGGCGACGAGGTCGACCTTGAGGGTGAAGGAGGCGTTGGTGTAGCCGAGCGCCATGTTCATGTTGGGGATGCCGCTGAACATCATTCCCTTGTAGCCGACGGTTTTGGAGAAGTCCTTCTCTTTGCCGTCGACGAGGATCTGCACCCCGCCGAGGACGAGCATGTTCAGCCCGGTCGCGGTGATGATGATGTCCGCCTCGAGCTCCCGGCCCGACTGCAGGCGGATCCCCTGCTCGGTGAAGGTCTCGACGTGGTCGGTGACGATCTCCACCTTGCCCCCGCGGATCGCCTTGAAGAGATCGGCGTCCGGCACCGCGCAGAGGCGCTCGTCCCAGGGGTTGTAGCGGGGCTTGAAGTGGGTGTCGATGTCGTAGTCGGCGGGCAGCAGCGGTTCGAGGCGTTTACGAAGGATGCGCTTGGAGAAGTTGGGCCAGCGCCGGAAGAGCGTGTAGCTGCTGTGCAGGACCATGACGTTCTTCCAGCGCACCGCCGCGTAAGCGAGCTTCTCCGGCAGCAGGCGGCGCAGCCGCTGGGCGAGCGGGTCGACCGCCGGCCGCGAGACGACGTAGGTCGGCGAGCGCTGCAGCATCGTCACCTGCTCGGCCCGCTCGGCCATCGCCGGCACCAGCGTCATCGCGGTCGCGCCGCTGCCGATCACGACGACCCGCTTGCCGTCGTAGTCGAGGTCCTCGGGCCAGTGCTGCGGGTGGACGATCTGCCCCCCGAAGCGCTCGGTCCCCTCGAACTTCGGCGAGAAGCCTTCGTCGTAGCGGTAGTAGCCGGTGCAGCCGTAGAGCCAGTCGCAGGTCAGCTCGACCGGCTCGCCGTCGCGCTCGGCGCGGACGGTCCAGCGCGCCTCGGCGCTCGACCACTCGGCGGCGATGACCTTGTGCTTGAAGCGGATCCGGTCCTCCACCCCGTACTCGCCGGCGGTCTCCTTGATGTAGTCGAGGATCGACTCGCCGTCGGCGATCGACTTTTCACCGAGCCAAGGCTTGAACGAGTAGCCGAGGGTGAACATGTCGGAGTCCGAGCGAATGCCGGGATAGCGGAAGAGGTCCCAGGTGCCGCCGATCGACTCGCGCGCCTCGAGGATCGCGTAGCTCTTCTCCGGGCAGTTGCGCTGCAGGTGGACGGCGGCGCCGACGCCGGCGAGGCCGGCACCGATGATGAGGACGTTGACGTGCTCGCGCTCGGTGGTCGCGGTGCTTGGCATGGGGGTCTCCTGGGAAAGGTGGCTCACGCACAAGACTGTATCAACACCGTGTCGAGAGAGTCAACTACTTGTTGAATTAGTCGACGCAATGTATGGTGGAAGGCGTGGCAACCGTCGCCAAACCCAGTCCAGCCGCCAGCGGACGCGGCCGCCGCGCCACCCGCGCCAGCGGCGACGACCGCGAGCGGGCGATCCTCGAGACCGCCGAGCGACTGCTGGAGGAGCGGCCGCTGAGCGAGATCTCGGTCGACGACCTGGCTACGGGAGCGGGGATCTCCCGCCCCACCTTCTACTTCTACTTTCCCTCCAAGGACGCGGTGGTGCTGACGATCATCGACCGCCTCGTAGCTGCCGCGGCCGACAGTCGCGAGGAGGCGCTGACGACGATGGCCGAAGGCGAACTGCGCGCCGGCCTGCGCCAGGCTCTCACCGATCTCTACGGCGCCTTCCGGGCCCGCCGCGCCGTCACCCTCGCCGCCGCCGAACTGCGGATGCGGAACCCCGAAGCGCGCGCCCTCTGGGCCGAGGTGATGGAGGGCTGGGTCGCCGACGTCACCGCGGTGATCGAAACCGAGCGCGCCCGCGGGGCCGCCCCGGCCGGGCAGCCGGCCCGCGACCTCGCGATCGCCCTCGTGCAGATGAACGAGCGGGTCCAGTACGCGAGCTTCACCGACGAGTCCCCGTCGCTGGACGAGGATCGAGTCATCGACGTCCTCGTCGATATCTGGCTGCGCGCGATCTACGGCACGGCCGCGCCCGCCGCCTAGCGCCTGCATGGTTTAATCATTTCGTGCAGTCAAGCAATCTGAAGACGATCGGTGCACTCGTCTGCCTCCTGGTCCTCAGTGGGACGCTCGTCGTCGGGACCGGATGTGGAAGCTCGGGGGACACCACTGCTCTGCAGGCAGAGAGGGTCGCCGCGGAAAAGCAGCCGCCGAAGCCGCCGAGCAAGATCGCTCTCTACATGAAGCACCGGTTCGGGGACGAGAGCTGGTATCCGCTGATCGCCCACATCGACGAAAGATCGGGGGGGTCGAGCGTGGTCGTCGAAACCGACTTGACGAACCACAAGACCCCCCACTTGAACGAAAAGCGAGCCGAAATCATGTGCAGGGCCTTCATCACCTCTCCGGAAGTGAAAACTGCCAGCGTCCTCTGGGACGCGCGAACGACCTACGAAGTCTTTTCCTGCTGAGGCGCGATCTCCCGGCCCATCACCGCGACGCCGTCGAGGTCGCGGTGGAGCAGGTGCTGTCCCATGATCCGGGTCAGGCCCGCCGCCTCCAGCTCGCGCAGCTGCTCGAGCGCCTCCTCGACGGTGCCGAGAATCGTGCTCTCGCGCAGGCCGGCGATGAAGGCCTCGCCGTCGCCGTCCTCGCCTTTCCACTTGGAGAGGCGGGAGGCACGGTCGATCAGTTCGCCGCGGTCGGCGCCGACCAGCCAGCCGGTCATCATCGAGAGCGGCAGGCTCGCCGGGTCGCGGCCCTCGGCCTCGCAGGCCTGGTCGAGGCGCCGGCGGATGTCGGCGACTTCCTCCGGCGTCGCCATCACCGTGTTGTACTCGTCGGCGTAGCGGGCGGCGAGGCGCAGGCTGCGGGGACCGCCGCGGCCGCCGAGGATCAGCGGCAGCGGCTGCTGGACCGGCTTCGGCAGCGCGTCGAGCTCGTGCGCGGAGTAGTACTCGCCGTCGAAGTCGAAGGGGCCCGGCGCCCAGTGGCCGCGGACGATCTGCATCTGATCCTCGAGCGCGTCCATCCGCGGCCCGACCGGCGGCAGCTCGAACCCGTAGAGCTCGTGCTCGCGCTCCCACCAGCCGGCGCCGATCCCAACTTCGACCCGGCCGCCGGAGATGCGGTCGGCGGTCACCGCCGCCTTCGCCAGCACCGCCGGGTGGCGGAAGGTCGCCGGCGAGACCATCGTCCCCAGCCGCAGCTTCTCCGTCACCGCCCCCAGGGCCGTGATCGTCCCCCAGGCGTCGAGCGAGCCGCGCTCGCGCCGGTCGTCAACTGAGAGGTAATGGTCAGAGCGGAACATCGTCCCCACCCCGTGCTCTTCGCATGCCGCCGCCAGCGCCAGCCAGTCCTCCCAGGTCACATCCTCCTGCCCCTCGATCATCAGGCATACGTCCATGCGCCGAACCTACCCGGGTAGCTTGCGGCCATGCCGACGCGGCAAGTCCCTGCGAAAGCTGCGCATCCGACTTTCGCCACACCAGGGTGGGGTCAAAGTCGGAAGCGCTGGTTGACCGCCGCGGGACTCGCCGCGCTGCTGGTGCTCTCGCTGTTGCTCGTGGGACAAGCGGGCGCCGTCGGCCCCTACCCCGCCCTCGGCTCGTGCTCGGTCTTCCCGCAGCCGCCCGCTTCGCTCTCGCCGCGGGCTCCAGCGCTCCCGACCGAGGCGGTCTGGAACCAGGACATCTCGAAGGCGCCTCGCGACCCGCGCTCCTCCGCCTACATCGCCTACATCGACGCCCACGGCGGCGACCGCCTGCACCCCGACTTCGGCTCGCCGCGCGCCTACGGCTTCCCCTACGCCGTCGTCGGGATCGGCCAGCCCCAGCTGCCGATCCGCTACACCGCCTACGGCGACGAGAGCGATCCCGGGCCGTTCCCGCTGCCGGCGAAGGCGCCCGTCGAGGGCGGCAACGGCAGCGACGGCGACCGTCACGTTCTCGTCGTCGACCGCTCCGCCTGCAAGCTCTACGAGCTCTACCGCGCCTTCTACGTCGCCAGGCCGCACCCCCACTGGAACGCCGACTCCGGGACCGCCTGGGACCTGCGCTCCGCCGCGCGCCGGCCCGACGGCTGGACCTCGGCCGACGCCGCCGGGCTGCCGATCTTCCCCGGCCTCGTCCGCTACGACGAGGTCGCCGCCGGTCACCTCGACCACGCGATCCGCGTCACCTTCGAGAGCACCCGCAACGCCTGGGTCCACCCCGCCTCCCACTGCGCCGGCGACACCTCCGACCCGAGCGCGCCGCCGATGGGCCTGCGGCTGCGGCTGAAGGCCGGCTACGGCCTCGGCGGCTTCAGCGGCCCGGCGATGACGATCGCCCTGGCGATGAAGCGCTACGGCCTGATCGTCGCCGACAACGGCTCCAACTGGTTCTTCTCCGGCGCCAGCGACCGCCGCTGGGACGACGGGAACCTGAACCGGCTGAAGCGGATCCCCGGCGGCGCCTTCGAGGTCGTGAAGAGTGCCGCAAGCGTCCATTCATGCTGATTTCGCCGCACTCAGCGTGATTTGCCCTCAATGGATTGGGTACCTGACCTAATAGGGAACCCCCCGAGGAGAGAGGAAAATGGCGGACACCAACACCAAAAAACGATCGGCGCCGAAAAGCGCCGGGTCGTCATCGAAATCGAAACCGCAGTCGAAATCGAAACCGAGATCGCAGTCGAAATCGAAAGCCAAACCCAAAGCTTCGAAATCGAAATCGGCGAAACCGAAATCGGCGAAATCAAAAGCTTCGAAACCGAAAGCTGCTGCGAAAAGGGCGAAACCGAAATCGTCCAGCTCGAAATCGTCCGGCTCGAAAGCCAAATCGCCGAGCTCGAACGGTTCGAGCAACGGCTCGAGCGGCGGCAGCACCCCGATCGAGGCCGTCCGCAACGCCGTCGGCGGCGTCGGCGACAAAGCCAAGAGCGCTGGTCAGGGCGTCGGCAAAGTGGCGAGCAAAGCGAAGGTGCCGCTCGTCGCCGGTGGGGCCGCGATCGCCGGAGCCGGCGGGGCGATGGCACTTGCGGCCGCATCCAAAAGCGGGCGCAAACACAAAGTGGGCATGAAAAACCTCAAAGCCGCGATGCCGCGCAAACCCAAGGTCAAGATCAAGTCGAAAGACCTGGCGAAGGCAGCCAAAGAGGTTGGGAAAGTGAGCGCGCAGGTTGGCGAGATCGCCAACGGGATATCGCGCGCCCAGGAGTCGTCGAACGGAGACGGGAAGCATCGCTCTCCGGTCGAGGTCGTTCTACAGGGACTCACCGCGAGGCGCTAGCGCCGGGCTGGCCCTGAGGACATTGGCTGCGACCGCGCGTCTGGGACGCGCGGTCGCACGCCTCACTTCACATCAGTCCTCAGCAGCGTCGTCTGAATCGTTTGCGTCGTCCTCCTCGATCGGGTGGACGACCCGCTGCAGCACCGTCCAGTCGACCCTGACGTCGCGGTAGGTGACGCCGACCTCCGGGTCCTCCGGGATGTTCTCCCGCTCGACCGTAACCTCGGTTTCGTGGTCGGGCTCGCCGTAGTAGGTGACCTTGCGCTCGTCAGAGAGCTTGCCGAAGGTCACCTCCTTGGCTTTGACGGACGTGAAGAGGTCGAGGTCGGGGCGGCCCTTCACGCAGCCGCCGCCGCTTTCTCGACGTCGTGGACGGTGACGCGGCCTTCGGCGCCGGTGCCATCGACCTCGTCGATGTCGACCCCGGCCTCCTGGGCCTTGCGCATCGCCGCCTCGGTGGCGTTGTGCTTCTGCGCCCGCTTCTGCCGGCGTTTCTCGCCCAGCTCCATCGCCTTGTGCGCGGCGCCGAGGCCGATGTCTTTGACCTCGTCGCTGGCCGCGGCCGCGATCTCGGCGGCGACGATTTTGGCGATCTGTTTGGCGATCCCGCCGCCGGCACCACCACCGCCGCCGTTACCGCCTCCATTTCCACCGCCGTTACCTTCGCCACCACCGCCGCCGCCGGCTCCAGCGAGGGCGCCCAGTGCCCCCGCGCCCTGACCGAGACCGCCGACGGCCTGGCCGGCGCCTTCGCCCAGCCCGCCAACCGCCTGACCTGCGCCTTCGCCGACCTGGCCGACCGCTTTGTTCGCGCCTTCGCCGACCTCGCCGACAGCTTTGCCGGCGCCGCCGCCGACATCTTTGACCGCGCCGCCGGCTCCCTCGCCGACGTCTTCCACGGCTCCGCCGGCCCCTTCGCCGACGTCTTCCACGGCGCTGCTCGCGCCTTTGCCGACGTCTTTGACCGCGCCGCCGGCTCCTTCGCCGACGTCTTCCACCGCGCTGCCGGCGCCTTCGCCGATCTGCCCGACGGCTTTGTTCGCGCCTTCGCCGACTTCGCCGACGGCTTTGCCGGCGCCTTCGGTGACCGGCTGCAGCGCTTCGGTGATGTTGTTCAAGACCTCGGGGTTGCGGTCGAGCGTGGTCAGGACCCGGTCGATGATCGCCGTCACGTGGTCGAGCCGCGCCCGCATCAGCGCCTGCGCTTCGACCCCTTTGATGTTGAGTTCGACTTTGCCCAGCTCGACGTGGACGCCGACGCTCAGCTTCACCAGGTCGAGCACCTCCGCGTGCAGCGAGACCCGGGCCATGAGGTCGTCGAGCTCGAAGTGGATCTCGTCGACCTTGACGACGGGGATGTCGACGATGACGTCGGGCTCGTCGGTGTCGCTGATTTCACCCGGGTCGATGACGGTGTAGTCCTCGTAGATCTGCTCCGGCCGGGTCTTTTCGCCGCCCTGGTTACGGGCTTTGGCGCCGTTCGAGCCCTGTTCTTTCTTTTCCTGTTCGTCCTTCTTCTGGCGCGGGCTTTTGTTGCGGCCGCTGCCCGCGGTGCTCTGGTGGACGGACTCGCCGCTTTTGCTCGCGGAGGATTTCGTTTTCCGTTTGGGTTTGCTTTTGGTCTGCTGAGCCACGTGCTGCCACCTCTCCTCGCCTGGCGTAGTTGCTCTTCCCAAAGGAAAAGTTTCCCTTTGTGAGGGATCGCAAACGCAGGCTGGACGCCGAGTCAGGTACCGCGGGAGCGGCCGCCGGAGACCAGGCGCCAGGCCCGGCCGAGCACGGCGAGCACCGCGAAGGAGACGGCGAAGCCGATCGCCCCGAGCACGAGCAGGAAGACGACGAAGGCGATGACGACGATCGGGACGAAGAGGAGTTTCAAGGCTCCGTAGTCTTCCAGTGGATGGGAGCGACGGCAGCACTGGCGACCCTGGCGATCGCCTTCGGCCAGGTGGGCATCGGCGTCAGCGGTGGCCACCAGGCGATCGAAGCGGTCAGCGACAGCCTGGCCCTGGTCAGCGTCCAGCACCGGATCGAAGCCGCCCCCGCGAAACCGGCGGCGGAGGCGAAGCAGGTCGCGGACGAAGCGGCCGCCGTCCCCACCGCGGCGGAAATCGCCGCCGACCCGTCGAAGCTGCCGCCGGCCTCCGCCGGCAGCAACGGCACCACCGTCCCCCACGACTCCAACCTCAGCCGCGCCGAGATCTTCGCCCACCGCCGCAGCGGCGACCCGAACGCGGCGATCCTCCTCACCGGCGTCGCCCTGCCGCCCCCCAACGCCCCCGAAGCCGTCAAGGGCGCGATCAACGCCGCCAACACGATCGTCGGCCGGCCCTACGTCTGGGGCGGCGGCCACGCCTCCTTCTACTCCAGCTCCTACGACTGCTCCGGCTCGGTCAGCTTCGCCCTCTTCGGCGGCGGCCTCATCCCCCGCCCCCTCACCTCCGGCGAGCTCGAGCACTGGGGCGCGCCCGGCCCGGGCAAATGGATCACCGTCTACGCCAACGCCGGCCACACCTTCGCCGAGATCGCCGGCCTGCGCTGGGACACCGTCGGCGACGAGCAGGGCACCGGCCCCCGCTGGCACCTGGCGACCACCTCCACCGCCGGCTTCGTAGTCCGCCACCCGCCGGGCCTCTAACCCGCGCCCGCTCGGCCCCTGAACCAAAGAGGGCCGGCCCCCCAGGCGGAGGCCGGCCCATGGGGTGGCTAGGCCGTCTTCACGAACATCAGAAGCGGCATCTTGCGCCCGGTGTGGAGAGTCATCCGTCTTCACCTCCTCCCCGGCTATGACTTGTCGATCAACCGAACCGGCGATTGGTGGAATCGGTTCCACCAATGGAAACCGATTCAGGAAAAGAATCCGGATTTTTGAACAACTTGTCCAGTTAAACCACTAGGATCAAGAAACCGGCACTAATCAACTACCGATTAAGGGAAAAGCGATGTCAACCAAACTCGAGCGGCGGCAGGCGGCTCAAAAACGAATCAAAGCCATGAACCACCCGCTCCGAGCGGCGCTCCTCCGGATCTTGGTTGAACGCACCTCCAGCCCCGCCGAAATGGCGCGCGAGTTGGATGAGGACCTCTCCAACGTCAGCTACCACACGAAACAACTCGTAGAGCTGGAGTGCGCGGAGCTCGTCAGCACTCGACCAGTCCGTGGCGCCTTGGAGCACTTTTATCGGGCGACCGAGCGTTCCGTGATCGACCGGGCGGATTGGGATGAGCTCGACCCGATTATGGGCGAGAGCCTCATCCGCGAAATGATGCAGAAGCTCCTCGATGATTTCGTGACTTCGGCGCGGGCTGGCGTGGTCGGCTCCGACGCCGACTTCCATCTCGGTCGGACCCCGCTAGTACTCGACCAAGAAGGCATGAGTGAAGCGCTGGAGGCGCATCAACGAGCCCATCAGGAGCTGCTTGACATCGCCGCTCGCAGCGCCGAACGCATGATCGAGTCGGGTGAGGAGGGCATTAACGTCTCCTCATCGCAGGCCTTCTTCAAGATGCCGGACCCGAGGGGCCGACGGAGCTCCTAGTCCGGGCCGCCAGGGCGGACGAGCGTCTTGACATCGCGCGCGTCCACGTCCGCTCCTGGCAGGTCGCCTACCGCGGCTTGATCGGCGACGAGTTCCTCGACTCGCTGCAGCCGGAGCAGCGGGTCGACTGGTATCACTTCGACCCTGCCACCCCCGCCGACCCGCAGACGATCGTCGCCCTCACCGGCGAGCGGATCGTCGGTTTCTCCTCCTTCGGCCCCACCCGCGACGACGACGCCCGGGGCGCCGGTGAGATCTACGCCCTCTACGTCGACCCCGACCAGTGGGGCGCCGGCGTCGGCCACCGGCTCCTCGACGACTCCCGCCGCCGCCTCGAAGACGCCGGCTACACCGAAGCCGTCCTCTGGGTCCTCCGCGGCAACGCCGGCGCCGAGCGCTTCTACCGCGCCGACGGCTGGCGCCGCGACGGCGCCAGCCGGATGGAGGACCCCTACGGCCCGCGGGTCGAAGTCCGCCGCTTCCGCCGCCGCCTCGGCGACTGAGCGCCGCGACACTCAGAGGACGAGCTCGAGCGCCCCGCGCAGCGACAGCAGCAGGCCGATCGCGATCGCGCCCCTGGCGGCGGTCCGCCGCCCCCTCCGCGCGAGCCAGTCACGGAAAGCCTTGACCCGCTCTTCCGTGCGCTCGGGGGAGATCGCGTAGCCGACCAGCGGCAGCTCGAGGAAGGCCGCCTGGATCACGCAGAAGAGGACGACGAGGAAGACCGTCGCGCCGGTACCGGGGTCGAGGTGGTTCAGCCGGTTGAGGGCGACCAGGTAGGAGGCGCCGGGGAAGCTCAGCAGCGCCCCGACCGCAAAGGCGATCTTCGCCGAGCCGCGGCCGAGCATCCGTTCCGGCCACGATTCCTTCGCCGACTCCTTCTTGCGCCGCCGCCGCTCCTCGCCGAGTTCGCTGCGCAGGACCAGGCCGATGATCACCGCGATCGCCCCGAAGACCAGGTCCTCGGCCGGCGTCAAGGTGGTGCGGGCGCTTTCGACGCCGCTCGACTGGTGGAAGGAGAAGGCGATCAGCAGCCCGACCGAGATGCTCGTCAGGTAGCTGCCCAGCAGGTAGCCGAGCATCAGCCGCTTCGGGTCGGGCAGCAGCATCATCACCGTCACCGCCGCCAACAGCGTCGGATTCAGCATCGCCGTGAGCGACAGCCCGATGAAGCTCGTGAGATCGCCCACGCGGCGATTCTTACGATTGCGTCAGTCGAGGTGCTGGTCGATGCACCCTGATTCCCGCAGGCAATATCCGGGCTCAAAGCCGGAGCCTGCCAGCGGGATGGGATCGAGACCCGGGAACTGCAGCGCGAGGTCGCCCGTCCAGGTGAAGACCGATTCGGGGGTGCGGGCGAAGCTGCCGGTGCCGCTGAACGGCGGTGGCGGCGAGATCGTCAGGTGTTCGGGATGAGCGTCCTGGAAGGTCGAGGCGGGGGCCGGAACTTTGATTTCCCTCCAGATCAGGAGCCAGGGGAGGGCGGGGGTCTCCTTGAACAGTTCTCCGGTTTCGGTGAAGTAGAGGGCATCGCCGGTAGGGATTGCGCCGGGTTGATACCTGCGGGCGAGGAAGAAAACGCCGTCGCCGCTCGCGGTGAACTTGCTCGCCCAGTCGCGCTCGCGCGGATCGAATTCAGGCGGTGGGCTTGCGTACCGGCAAGACCCCCTCTTCGATTCTTCGATCGACGCCTTCGCTTCATCGGCTTCGACCCGCACGTAATCCCGCTCGCCGGCGAACTTGATCGTCCCTCGCACCAGGCCCGGCTGAAGCGTCGGGCGCTGCTTCTTGCTGCAGTAGGGCGTCGTTGGCTGCCGAACCGGCCCGCGTGGGTGGAACCGCACCGAGACCGTCCCCAAGCCGCGCAGCTGCGCCTTCACGCGATCGGGAGCGGCGAGCTGGTCGCGGGTGACGTAGGTGGCGGCAAACCATCCCTTGCTCACCTCGAGGTTCAGATGCCCGCTGGGGCCCGAACTGATGTGGACCGAGTAGCCGTCAGAGCCCTGGAGGTCCATGTCGAGCCACCGTTCGGGCGCCCTCCCCTTGGCCACCGCGGCGGCGCCTCCCCCAAAGCCGGCGAAGACGACGAGCGCGAGCACCGCGACGGCGACGCGAAGTGCCCTCATCGCAGAACCCATCCCGGCCGCGCCGCTCGCTCGTCGGCCGGCGGCTCTCCCTTGAAGTACTCGCAACCGTTCCTGTCTTTCAGGGGGTTGGCGACGCAGAGGTGCATGCGGAAGCCGGGGCCGGTCAGCGGCACCTTCAACCCAGCGAGCCTGACCCCGAGCGAGCCGCTCCACGACTGGTTCTCCTCCGAGTAGACGCCCTTCCCGAAGAACGGCGCCGGGGGTGCCAGAGTGGCAGTGGCGGGATGCGCGCCTGGCAGGCTGGTGAGCAGCGTGCCCCGGCCCCCTTCGAGGTAGATGCCGTGGCCGATCGCCACCCCGTGCCGCGATTCGACGATGCCCACCTGAACCTCGGCTCCCGGTGGCGAACCCTCCTGATGCACGGCCGAGATCCTGACCGCGCGTCCATGGCTGTTGCCGGAGGCATCGAACAGGGCGATGCTGTGCCGGTCCGAGATCAGCGGCGAGGGCGTCACGTACCTCCGCGGCGACCCGGGCGGCACCTCCTCCGCCCGGCCCGGTTCGCATCTGAGGCGAGGGGAATGAGCGAGATACGCCCTGCCCTTGCTCGAGGAAACGTGGAAGTAGTTGCCGCTCCCCCGGAAGCTCAACTGCCCGACGAAGCTGCCGGACTTGGCGGTCTCCGACCCTCCCTCGCACCCGGACGGCGGCTCGTCCTTGCTTACCTTTCCATTGGGCCGAAAGTGCAGATCGACCCGTCCCAGCGCGCCGAACCGCCCCCGCACCACCCCCTGCTCCAGATCCCCCCGATTTCGCACCGCATAGAGGCTGTACCTGATGCCGAAGTTTTCGCTCCTCACCCGGTCAAGTCGAAACCCGTAGATGACGACGACCCGCTTGTTGGGCACGTAGAGGACCAGCCTGTAGCCCTTTTGCCTCCCCAGGTCCAGATAGCCGTACGTGCGCGCCGGCTGGACTTCGACCTTTCCCCTCCGCAAGCTCGCCTGTCCGGCGCCCGCTGCCCCGAGCAGCACAGCCGCGACCGCGAGACAGATCGCAACCAGAGATAAACGCCTTCCCCCCATGCCGGAACATTACCCCGCACTCAAGGACCGACGACTAAACGCCCCCGGCTGGATTCGAACCAGCGACCGTCGGATTAGAAGTCCGATGCTCTATCCAGCTGAGCTACGGGGGCTCGGAGGTCAAGGGTAGGGGCTGGGAGGGCGGCTGGCGTAGGATCGGCGGATGGCGAAGGTTCAGGTGGGGGAGCACGAGCTTCATTACGAGCGGGGTGGCGAGGGTGAGCCGCTGCTGATGATCCAGGGGATGAGCGGGACGCATGTCGCCTGGGGGGAGGCGTTCCTGGCGCCGCTGCGTCAGAGCTTTGACGTCATTGCCTTCGACAACCGGGGGATCGGGCTCTCGGGGCCGATCGAAGGGCCGTTCACGATCCTCGAGATGGCCGAGGACACGGCGGGGCTGCTCGATGAGCTGGGGCTGGAGAGCGCGCACGTGGTCGGGATCTCGATGGGCGGGATGATCGCCCAGGACCTGGCGCTCGCTCATCCCGAGCGGCTGCGGTCGCTGACGCTCGGCTGCACCTACTGCGGCGGCCCGGGTTCGCAGCTGATGCCGCAGGCGAACGTGGAAATCCTCGCCGCCGGGATGATGTCGGGCGACCGCGACAAGGCGATCCGGGCCGGCTACGAAGTCAACCTCTCCCCCGCCTTTCGCGCCGACGAGAGCCGCTACGCCGCCTTCCACGAGATGGCGACCTCGGTGCCGGCGGCGAAACAGACGATCGAACTCCAGGCGCAGGCGATCTTCGGCCACGACACCAGCGGCCGGCTCGGCGAGATCTCGACTCCGACCCTGATCATCCACGGGACCGAGGACGGCGTCCTCCCCTACCCCAACGGCGAGCTGATCGCCTCGCTGATGCCGGCGGCGCGGCTCGAGACCCTCGAGAACGTCGGCCACATGTTCTGGTGGGAGCAGCCCGAGCGCTCGGCCGAGCTGATCCGCGAGCACGCGCTCGCCGCCAGCGGCGCCTAGCGCCTAGCCCACGTCTTCGAATTCGCCCGGGACCGTAGGGCGTTTTTCCGGCTTGCAGGCGCCCGGATCGAGCGCGCCATTGACCTTGAACACGTAGTCGGGCTCCGGGGAGGCTTTTTCGCTGTCGTCGACGACCTGCTTCACCGCAGGGTCGCCTTTCACCCAGGCGTAGATCGGGAACTGGTACGGATTCGGCGTCCCGGTGTTGTAGGGGCCGGTGTCCTGCGTGTACTGGCTCATCACCAGGTATTCGTAGCCGCCTTCGTCGATCAGGCGGCGCAGCTGCCGGCAGCTGGTCGGCAGCCGGTTGGAGCCGTGCGGGCCTTTCACCCCGATGAACTCGACGCTGTTGGTCGCGTCGTTTCCGTAGAAGCCGTACTGGCCGAAGATGATCTGGCTCGAGCCGATGATCCCGATCTTCTTGTCACTGAGCTTCTGGGTGTATTCGTAGGCCTTCCAGGGACCCCCTTCCTCGAGGAAGGGACCTGGATTGACGTAGTGCTGGTCGGCGTACTGGACCTGCTGGGCACGACCAAGCACGACCGCCAGCAGCACCACCGCGGCGGCGATGCCGGCGACCATCGCCCGGCTGACCCGCAGCCGCGACCGCGCCAGCGACAGCCCCGCCGGAGCCCAGACCAGCGCCAGGGTGATGAAAACGGCGCCGACGATGTAGCTGGTGAACCAGCGCGGGGTGGTCAGCACCGTGATCGCGTAGACACCGGTCAGGAACAGGAGCGTCAGCCACGCCCGCCGGTCCGGCGCCCGCAATGGTCGCGCGATCGGCAGCATCGTCAGCGCCAGGATCAGCCCCGGGGTCAGGTAGCGGGTGTTGGTGAAGAAGCCGGTCGGCGAGCCCTCCTGCCCCGCCGCGGTCAGCGGCGTGAAGACGTAGACGACCGCGGTCAGCAGCGAGGCGACCGCGATCACCCGCAGGATCTTGTTGCGCGAGCGCCAGGCGATGTAGACCGCGGCGGCCACCGCGCAGATCAGGATCAGCGGCCAGAGCGGCCCGAAGGCGTTGTCGAGCTCGGGGAAGAACCAGCGCCGGTAGATCGTCGGCTCGGTCAGGTAATGGGCGACGGCGAAGCGCGGCCGCGGGTCGAGCGGCATCTGGTCTGGCATCGGCAGGTTGAGCGGCCCGAACTTGGTGATCGGGATCGGGTTGCCGCCACTCTTGATCGCCGCCCGCAGGTACCAGTAGCCGCCGGAGATCAGCATCGGCAGCCCCATCGCCCAGGTGGTCGTCCAGCGCCGGCCGCGGCCGCTGAAGATGATCACGCCCAGGGCGATCGCCACCACCGGGACGAGGAAGGTCGTCTTCACCGAGGCGGCGAGCCCGGCGGCGATCCCGGCCAGCACCAGCGGCCCCTTGTCGAGCAGGGCGGCGTCGCGCTCCGGCGCGTCCTGCACCGCCCCCGCCGTCGGCGCCCGCCGCTGATGTCCGTTGATCAGGAAGGCGACGAAGGCGAGCAGGAAGGCGAGGCCCATGATGTCGTTGCGCCCCTCCCCCGGCTGCGTTTCGATCAGCACCCCGGAGTCGAGGACGATCGCTGCCGCGACCAGCGTCGCCGGCCCGACCTTGTACGGGCGGCCGATGCACCAGGCGGCGAGCAGGGCGATCGACAGCCAGAAGAGGTTGATCAGCGGCGAGAGCCAGTCGCTCTTGAAGATGACGATCCCGGCCGCGTGGACCAGCTCCGAGCTCTGCGGGTAGAACCAGGCCGCCAGCCGCAGCGGGTCGGTGAAGTGGAGGTGGATGGTCGAGTGGGTCTGCGCCATCCCGGCGGCGAAGGGCATGTGGTACCAGGTGGTGTCGCCGCCGAACATGCCGAAGTCGAGGCTCGACTGCGAGGGGAACGACCACTCGGCGACGGTGAAGGAGGCGACCCCGACCGCGATCAGCAGGGCGATCGTTTCCACCGGCGGCGCCGCCACCTCGCGCCCGGTCCCGATCGTCTTCGAGCGCCCGAGCCAGGCCGCGCCGAGCCCGACGGCGATGCAGCCGAGCACCACCCAGCCGATCCGCAGGATGCTCAGCGTGCCGAGGATCTCCAGCGTCACCACCAGCAGCGCGACCGCGATCACGGCGTCGCCGAGCCGCGCCAGGGCGCCGGTGAATTCGGGCACGATCCAGCGCCGCAGCCAGTAGCCGCCGAGGCCGAGCGCCGCGACGATGCCGATCACGGCGAGGCAGCCGACTATGTAGGAGCCGAAAGACGGTGCCACGAAGGCGGGGATGCTATTCGGCGCGCCCGGCGGGCACCGCCGCGGTATGCGCGGTATGCGCCGCTACGCGGCAGGGGCGGGGATGCTGCAGGCGACCCCGGTCCCCTTGAGGCCGCAGTAGCCGTTCGGGACCTTGTGCAGGTACTGCTGGTGGTAATCCTCGGCGTAGTAGAAGGGACCGGCGGGCTCGATCTCGGTCGTCACCGGGTCCTTGCCGGCGGACCGCAGCGCCTGGTCGTAGGCGTCGCGCGCCATCTCCGCCGTCGCCTTCTGAGCGTCGTTGGTGAAGTAGATGCCCGACCGGTACTGGGTGCCGACGTCGTTGCCCTGGCGCATCCCCTGGGTCGGGTCGTGCTCCTCGAAGAAGACCTTCAGCAGATCGGCGTAGGAGACCTTCTGCGGGTCGAAGGCGACCAGCACCGCCTCGGCGTGGCCGGTCTTCGCCGAGCAGACCTCCTCGTAGGTCGGGTTCGGGGTGGTCCCGTTCTGGTAGCCGACCGCCGTCGTGTAGACGCCGTCGAGCTCCCAGAACAGCCGCTCCGCGCCCCAGAAGCAGCCGAGCGCGAAGTAGGCGACCTCGATCCCCTCCGGGAACGGCGGCTCCAGCGGCGTCCCGAGGACCGCGTGCGTCTTCGGCACCTCGAAGGGCCGCTCGCTGCGCCCCGGCAGCGCCTCGTCCGCAGCGACCAGCTTCGTCTTCTCCGGCTGCATCATCTCCATCAGCTTTCCAAGTCTGTTCATGTGTTCCCTCCGTTTCCTCTTACGGGAAACGTTACGCCCCAGATCTAACCGGCCGATTAACGAGATAGCGTGCGCGCATGGGCTGCCTTGTCGTCCTCCTCGCCTTCCTCTCGCCACGGCTGGCGCTGTTCGCGATCTTCCTCCTCTCCGACCTGCTGAGCCGCGCCTTCGACAGCTGGTTCGTCCCCTTCCTCGGCTTCTTCCTGCTGCCCTGGACGACCCTTGCCTACGCGGTGATGTGGGCGAGCTCGGACCGCGTCTACGGCTTCGAGTGGTTCATCGTCATCCTCGCCTTCGCGATCGACATGGGCTCCTACGTGCGCGGCAGCCGCGAGCGCCGGCGCGCCTGAGCCGACCGCGGGGCGGGGCTCAGTCCGGGGTGGGGTAAGCGACCCGGATGTGGCGCTTGGAGAGAACGACGAACGGCAGCTCGGAAACCTTGCCGTCGGCGAGCGAGGTGACCTTGGCGTTGGTCAGCGGCACGAATTCGAATTCGCCGCGGTTGAGCGAGTCCGAGAAGCGGCTCTGGTAGCCGGCCGGCGGCAGGGTCAGGTCCCCTTCGATCAGCTGACGGTCGGTTTCGAACACCGCCCGCTCGACCCGCCGACGCGACGGCCTATCCGTCGCCTCGCCAACCTGGTTTTGCAGCACGTCCTCCATCGCTCTATAAGAGACTTCGGCTCCGCAGGCCGAGAACTTGAAGACCAGGCGCTAGGCCGCGTGTTCGGCCGCCTTCTCGCGCGCCTGCGCCTTCTCCTCGAGGCTCATAGCCCCCGGATGGCCGTCGCCGGGCCAGGGTGAGAGGACCATCAGCAGGCGGGCATCGGAGCGGGCGACGATCGTGCGGCGCTCGCCGGGCTCGAATTCAAAGAGGTGGCCGGCACCGACGCTGGCAAAGTCGCCATCCGCCTCGGCGACATCGACGTCGCCGTCGACGACGAGGACGCGCGCCCGCTCATGCACCTCGTGCTCCTGCATCTCCTCCCCCTCAGGCAGGCGCAGCAGGATCGTCCGCGCGTCGTCAGCCGAAGCGAGGATCCGCGGCTGGCGCGGCTCCACCTCCACCGTCTTCAGGTCCCAACTCTCCATCTGCAGTCTCCTTCCCGAGTAAGCCTGCGGTTCCCATACCCGTTCGCGAGGATCATCATCGGCCGGTTCCAGCGCCTGATGAGGAACTCCACCGCACCGGCGCTCATCACTTTTTGAAATTTCCCTCCGATCCGTCGGGGAGACATGAAAGATTCGAGCATCTCTATTTGTGTACTAGAGAAGTTCTATTCATCCATGAGAGGAGTGCAATGAAGTTCCTCAAACCTCGGCTCACCTATGCGAACGTGATCGCCACCCTGGCGCTGTTCCTGGCGCTGACCGGTGGCGCCTACGCCGCCTTCAAGCTGCCGAAGAACAGCGTCGGCGCCAAGCAGCTGAAGGCCGGCGCGGTGACCCCGGCCAAACTCAGCGTCACCACCAAGAAAACGCTGGCCGGTGTGCCGGGCCCAGCGGGTCCGCAGGGCGCCCAAGGCCCGGCGGGATCGGCAGGCGCCCCGGGCGCTACGCACGTGGTGGTCCGGGTCGGAACGCAGGAAATCGGCTCAATCGCCTTCTGTGAGCCGGGCGAGGTGGCTGTCGGCGGCGGAGGCTCTACTCCGAACCCAGAAGAGCTCCTTTGGGGTTCGTACCCCGTCAACGCCAACGAAGAACCCGCCGAACCAGGCGAAACCGCGGTCGGCTGGTCTGCGGGAGGCGAAACGGCGGCCGGCGATCCGCGGGAAACGACGGCTTACGTTCTCTGCTCGTCTCCCTGATCGACCAGTTCCAGCGCTGGACCGACGCGGCGGCCTCGAGCCGCCGCGTCGAATAACCTCGGGCGCAGCGGGATCCAACGGGAGGAGAAGCGATGCGGGCGTCTGCGGTGGGCGTGGGACGGGTTCGGCCTTGGGCAGTTCTGCTGGGATTGATGGCGGTGCTGCTTCCACCGGCCGCCCAGGCGGTGGCCGAGGAAGGGCCCGAAGACACTCCGCCCGCGATCGCCGGCGGCTGGCTCACCCCGAGCAGCCTCCCCTACGCAGGCGGCAACGTGCAGATACAGGCGGAAATCACCGACGACGTCGGCGTGCAGATGGTCTCGGCGCAGGTCCACGGCTCCGACGGCTCCTACCAGGCGATCCAGCTCTACGAGGGGTACAAAGACAACTACTTCGGCACCCTGGAAGTGCCGGAAAACCCCTCCGAAGGGACGCTCAGCTACGAAGTCGAAATCCAGGCCTACGACACCAACAACGCCTACGCGGCAAGCACGATCGGCGGCGTCCAGGTGGAAGGCCGGCCCCAGTTCGACGAAGGGCCCTGGGTCTCCGCGACCGAAATGTATCCGTCGATCCTGCCCTCCGAAGGCGGCGCGGTGACGATCCGCACCGAGGTCGGAGACAACCGCGGGCTCGCGGGCATCTACGCCCTGGTCACGGGGCCGGGCGGCATCTCGACCGAAGTGGCGATGTACGCGCTCGATTCCAATCACTTCGAAGGCACCTTCAACGCCCCGGCGAACTCCGGGACGGCCGCCGCCGAATACCTGGTCGAAGTCATCGCCGTCGACGACCTCGGTCAGCAAGGCCGCGCCAGCGCCGGGACCGTCACCGTCGAACCGCCGCCACCCCCGCCCCCGGCCGAAGAACCGTGGCGGCCGGGCAGCGGTCCCTGCAAGCAGGCCCACCCCCGGCAGCACGGCTGCGAAAAGGCCCGCGAAAAAAGTAGGCGCTGAAGCGGAAGATCGGGGTGCCCGGATTCGAACCGGGGACCTCCGCCACCCAAAGGCGGCGCGCTACCAGGCTGCGCCACACCCCGACTGAGGCAAGTGTAGGTTCTGGGGGCGATGGCGGAGGTGCTTGCTTTCAAGGCGCTGCACTACGACCTCGAGAAGGTCGGCTCTCTCGATGCGGTCGCAGCCCCTCCCTATGACGTGATCGACGCCGCGCAGCGGGCGGCGCTTCTGCAGCGCTCTCCTTACAACGCGGTCGCGATCGACCTGCCGAAACCGTTCGACCCGGCCGACCCCGACAGCGATCCGAGCGGCGACCCCTACGCGGAGGCGGCGGCGCGGATCGAGCAGTGGCGGGCCGACGGCGCCCTGGTCCAGGACGAGCAGCCCTCGCTGTGGGCGCTGACCCAGGACTACGTCGCCCCCGACGGCAACTCCTACAGCCGCAACGGCATCCTCGCCCGGGTCAGGGTCGAGGACTACGAGAGCGGCACCGTGCGCCCGCACGAGCGCACCCATCCGGGTCCCCTGCTCGACCGCCTCGAGCTGACCCGCGCCAGCGGCTACAACCTCTCGCCGATCTTCTCGCTCTCGACCGAGGACGCCTGGCCGCTGGTCGCCCCCTCGCTGCCAAGCGAGCCCTGGGGTGAAGCGCGCGACGAAGACGGGACCGTCAACCGGCTCTGGAAGGTCGATGACCCGGCGATCCACGCCGCGGTGACCGAGTGCCTCGCCGGCGCCCAGCTGCTGATCGCCGACGGCCACCATCGCTACGAGACGGCCCGCGCCTACCGCGACGAGATCGGCGGCGAAGGCCCGCACAACTACACGCTGATGTCGTTGACCGGCCTCGACGATCCCGGCCTCACCGTCTTCCCCACCCACCGCCTGCTCTCGGGCTTCGCCGAGGATCCCGAGAAGCAGCAGCGCCTCGGCAACGGCCTGCGGGAGCTGTTCGAGGTCGAGGAGATCGGCCGCGAGGAGATCGACCCGAACGGCGAGGAGGGCGTCGGCGTCTTCGGCCTCTACGACTCCTTCCACAAGCGCGCCTTCCGCCTGCGGCTCAAGGACGTTGCCGAGGTCGACCGCCGCCTCGACGGAAAACCGGAGGCTTACCGCCGGCTCGACTCGGCGATCCTCGAGACCCTCGTGCTCAAGGGCCTGGCGGGTATGAGCGATCACGACATCGACGAGCGCAACGGCCTCGAATACGCGAAGAGCGTGCCGGCGGCGCTGGCCATGGTCGACGAGGGTGACTACGACGTCGCCTTCATCCAGCGGGGGGTGCCGGTCGAGCAGGTGAAGGCGATCTGCAACACCGACACGGTGATGCCGCCGAAGTCGACCTTTTTCTTCCCCAAGGTGATGACCGGCTTCGCCTTCAACCCGGTTGGCCGGGGGCGCTGAGCTTGCGGATCGTCGCCCGCCGCCGCGAGGGCTACGCCCACGACGTCGAGCTCGAAGGCCACGACCTGCGCGTCGATGAGCCGCCCGGCCACGGCGGCACCGACACCGGCCCGCGCCCGACCCAGCTGCTTGGCGCCAGCCTCGCAGGCTGCATCGCGATCACGGTCGAGATGTACGCCGACCGCAAGGGCTGGGACCTCGGCCCGGTCGAGGTCGACGTCGAGATGTCCTACGAAGGCCCGGTGCCGACGAGCTTCGAGGTCGGGCTGAAGCTGCCGAGCGATCTAGACGCCGAGCAGAAACGGCGGCTCCTGGTCATCGCCACCAAATGCCCCGTCCACAAGGTCCTCGCCGGCGAGGCGCACGTCAACGTGGTCGAGCGCCTGGAGGCCGCCTGATGGACCTCGGCCTCGCCGGCCGCGCCTGCGTCGTCACCGGCGCCAGCAGCGGCATCGGCCGCGAGACGGCGCTGCAGCTCTGCGCCGAGGGGGCGAAGGTGCTGCTGGTGGCTCGGGGCGAGAGGCGGTTGGCGGCGGCGACCGAGGAGGCGCGGCGGGCGGCCGAGGCGGCCGGCGGCGCGGCGGCCTCCCTCGTCCTCGACATCACCGACGCCGACGCCGGCGAGCGGATGCTGGCAGCGGCCGAGACCCACTTCGGCGCCCTCGACGTCCTCGTCAACAACGCCGGTGCCGCCAAGTGGCGCGGCCTCGACGACATTCCCGACGAGGACTGGCGCGCCCAGTACGAGCTCAACGTGATGGCGCCGCTGCGGGCGATGCGGGCGGCGATCCCGCCGATGGCCGAGCGCGGCTGGGGCCGCGTCGTCAACGTCTGCTCGACCGCCGGCAAGCGACCCTCGGCGGCGATGGCCGAGTACTCGGTCGCCAAGGCCGCCGAGCTCTCGCTCTCGCGCCTCTTCGCCGACCGCTACGCGAAGACCGGCGTCCTCGTCAACGCCGTCGCCCCCGGCCCGGTCGAAGCGGAGATGTGGATGGAGGAAGGCGGGTTGCTCGACCAGTCGCTGGAAATGTCGGGCGCCGCGAGCCGCGAGGAAGCGCTCGCCGAAGCCGGCTCCAAGCGCCCGATCGGCCGCCTCGCCCAGGTCGAGGAGATCGCCAGCGCGATCGTCTTCCTCTGCTCCGACCGCGCCTCCTACGTCGCCGGCGCCGCCTGGTCCGTCGATGGCGGCACGGTTCAGGTGATCATCTGAGCGGCGTGTCGACTTTGTACGGCTATGCCTGACAAAGGCGACACTCCCCTCACGGATCTTCTCCTCTCGCCCGAGGAGGCGGCGCGGATGGCGGGGCGGCGGGGGACGCAGGCGGCCGTGCTGCTGGCGCTCTACGGGTGGCCCGAGGACCCCGGCCTAATCTTCACCGAGCGCCGCGCCGACCTGCGGCGCCACGCGGGCGAGATCTCGTTCCCGGGCGGGCGACAGGACCCCGAGGACGCCGACCTGGCTGCAACGGCGCTGCGCGAGGCGCAGGAGGAGATCGCCCTCGACCCCGCCGCGGTCGAGCTGACGGGGGCGCTGGCGCCGGTCTCGACCTTCGTCACCGGCTACCGGGTCCACCCGTTCGTAGGCACCGTCCCCCACCCCGGCGAGCTCGACCTGCGGCCGAACCCGACCGAGGTCGAGACCGTCCTCACCTTCTCGCTGGAGCTGCTGCGCGAGGGCTACGAGATGCGCCGCCTGGTCCGCCGCGGCGTCCCCGTCCACACCCCCACCTACGAGGTGGAAGGGCAGCTGATCTGGGGAGCGACCGCGCGGATCCTCGGCGACTTACTGCAGCGGATTACGACTTAGACGGTTCCGGCACGATCCGGATGTAGGGCTTCGGCGACTCCCAGCCCTCGGGGAACAGCTCTTTCGCCTCGTCCTCTTTGACCGAGCCGGAGATGATCACGTCGTCGCCCTTGTTCCACTGCGCCGGGGTGGCGACTTTGTGGTTCGCGGTCAGCTGCAGCGAGTCGATCACCCGCAGCACCTCGTCGAAGTTGCGCCCGGCGGTCATCGGATAGACGAGGATGAGTTTGATCTTCTTGTCGGGCCCGATGACGAAGACGTTGCGGACCGTCTGGTTGTCCATCGGGGTGCGGCCAGAGGCATCGCCCTCTACATCGGCCGGAAGCATGCCCCAGGCCTTTGAGATCGCGAGGCTGGGGTCGCTGATGATCGGATACTCGGGCTTGGCGCCCTGGGTCTCCTTGATGTCCTTCGCCCAATCCTCGTGTTTGTCGAGCGAGTCGACCGAGAGGCCGATGATTTTGACGCCGCGGCTCTCGAAGTCCGGCTGAATCCGGGCCATGTAGCCGAGCTCGGTCGTGCAGACCGGGGTGAAGTCTTTCGGGTGGGAGAACAGGACCGCCCACGAGCCGTCGATCCAGTCGTGGAAGTTAATCCGTCCCTGCGTGGTGTCAGCCTGGAAGTTGGGTGCTTCGTCACCGAGCTGTAGAGCCATTTTTCCTGCTCCTCTCGCGCTTCTTCTCAATTACCTGAATTCGTATCGGAGTTTAACTCTTTCGGTTCTCCGGCCAGCAGGGCCTGCACCTCCTTCGCGAGTCTGTCTGAGTCCTTGCTGTACGGGGTCTGAGACAGACTCGGCGAGATCGTGCGCACCGGGATCCGCCAGGTGCGGGCCGCGGCCTGGACGACCTCCGCACCCTCCTCGGTTCCCTCGTAGAGCACGCCCCTAACCGGCGTTTCGACCAGGTGTTCCATCAGGCGCTCGAGCCGCGGGCCGTGGATCGCCGCCAGCTCCTCCGCGCTGCCCGCGGCGCCGCCGAGCAGAAGGACCAGGATCGCGACATCGTTGACAAACTCGAGGATCGTCCCCGGACGGTCGGGGTCGGCGAGCGCCGCCTCGATCCCGACGGCTTCGATCGGGCCGAGCCCCTCCGCGCGGCGGCTGGTCCCGCGGACCGCCCAGCCCTCTGCCAGCAACCTCTCCCCCAGCTCACGGCCGCGGCAGCCGCAACCGACGATCAGCGCTCTTGCCATACCGGGAGCCTAGGAGGGCCCGAAGGGACCCCGGCCGCGCAAGCGGACGCGCTCGTCCTCGGCGACCCCCCGGTGTAGCTCCTCCTCGCTCATCTCGGGAGCGCCTCGGCGCCGCCGCATCTCGTTCTGCGCCTCCAGCATCTGGCGGACGTCGTCGATCTCGTTCTGCGCCTCGACCTCCGGTGAGCGGGTCGGAAACCAGTCGACGAGGCTGGCCGAGCTGCCCGGGTAGAAGTGACCGACGACCAGCAGAACGCCGACCATGAAGATGACGATGCCTACGGTCCCCAGCAGGTAGAGCACTCCAGAAGGATACGGTTCAAACCCATGCCCGAGGCCTACATCGTCGAAGCCCTCCGCACCCCGATGGGCGCCTACCGCGGCGCCCTTTCCGGCATCCGCCCCGACGACCTCGCCGCGCACGTGATCGGCACCGCCGTCGAGCGCAGCGGCGTCGACCCCGAGCGGATTACCGACGTCTACTTCGGCGCCGCCAACCAGTCCGGCGAGGACAACCGCGACGTCGCCCGGATGGCGGCGCTGCTCGCCGGCCTGCCGCAGAGCGTCCCCGGCGCCACCGTCAACCGCCTCTGCGCCTCGGGTCTGGAGGCGGTCAACAGCGCCGCCCGGGCGATCAAGTGCGGCGAGGGCGACTTCTATCTCGCCGGCGGGGTCGAGTCGATGAGCCGGGCGCCCTGGGTGGTCGAGAAGCCCGAGCGCGGCCTCCCCCGCGGCCCGCAGACGATGCACGACACGACGCTCGGCTGGCGGATGATCAACCCGCGGATGGCTGAGCTCGGCGTGTCCACCGAGTCGATGGGCGAGACCGGCGAGAACGTCGCCGAGCACTACGGGATCAGCCGCGAGGACCAGGACGCCTTCGCCCTGCGCAGCCACCAGCGGGCGGTCGCGGCGAACGAAGCGGGCACGTTCGCCGAGGAGATCGTCGCGGTGCAGGCACCGCTGGGCCGGGAGCTGGTAACCGTCGGGGCCGACGAGGGCCCCCGCGCCGACACCTCCCTGGAGAAGCTGGCGAAGCTGCGGCCGGCCTTCCGCGAGGGCGGCACGGTCACCGCCGGCAACGCCTCCAGCCTCAACGACGGCGCCGCCTGTCTGCTGCTCGCCTCCGAGAAGGGCGTCGAAGAGCTCGGCGCCGAGCCGCTGACCCGTGTCGTCACCACCGGCGTCGCCGGGGTCGACCCGGCGATCATGGGCGTCGGGCCGCTGAAGGCGGTCCCCAACGCCCTGCGCAACGCCGGCCTCTCGCTCGAGCAGATCGACCTGATCGAGATCAACGAGGCCTTCGCCTCCCAGGTCCTCGCCTGCGCCCGCGAGCTCGGCATCGAGGAGGAGCGGCTCAACGTCAACGGCGGCGCGATCGCCCTCGGCCACCCCCTCGGCTGCTCCGGCGCCCGCCTCGCCGGCACCCTCAGCCGCGAGCTGCACCGCCGCGGCGGCAAGTACGGGATCGCCACCCTCTGTGTTGGCGTCGGCCAGGGCCTGGCGACGATCTTCGAAGCCGTCTAGCCGTCCAAGCAGCCCTACTGAGCGCTCAGGACCAATAGGCTTCAGAGGGTGACGGTATGGGGAGATCTCCGCGGGCGCACCCTCTCGCTCGCCCTTGCCTGCGTCGCCCTCGCGGTGCTTGCGCTACCGGCCGCGGCGCCGGCTGAACCGACCGCACAGGCTTCGATCGTCGGCGGCCGTGCCGGCTCGATCGCCGAGTTCCCCTTCCTCTCCTTCATCGAAGCTCGCGAAGGCAAATCCGGCTTCGCCTGCACCGGCTCGGTCGTCGCGCCGCGAGTAATTCTCACCGCCGCCCATTGCGCCGACGACCTCGACCACGGCGGCCTCACCCCGGCCAGGAACTACGCGCTGGCGACCGGCGTCACCAGCCCCGAAGAAGCGGGCCCCGAGGACGTCTTCCGGGTCACGGAAGTCCACGTCTTCCCCGGCTTCGACCCCGGCACCCTGCACGGCGACGCCGCCATCCTCATCCTCGACCGCCCCACCCCCGCGCCGGCGCTGTCACTGGCCGGAGCGGGCGACGCCGCCCTCTACGAAGGCGGGGCATCTGTGCAGCTGGCCGGCTGGGGGTTGACGCGGGCCAACGCCAAGGAAGGACCGAGCGGCCTGCGCACGACCTCGATGGTCGTGCAGTCACCCGCCTCCTGCAAGGCGAAGACCCACGGGTACTTCAGCCCCTTCTCGCCGACCGCCCAGATGTGCACGCTCGATGTTCCGAGCAGGAAGAGCGGCGGCTGCTTCGGCGACAGCGGCGGCCCGACGATCGGGCAGCGGCCCGATGGCTCGCTGGTGGAGCTGGGGATCGTCAGCACCGGCGGCGACTTCTGCAGCACGAAGCGCCCCAACGTGATGACCCGAGTCGACCTCGTCTCCGCCTGGGTCGGCGAATGGATCGCGGCGACCGAAAGCGGCGGGCCGCGGCCGATCTTCGACCCGAAGACGCCCTTCCCGCTGATGACCAAGCCGTCGGCGGAAGTCTTCGCCGTCAGCACCCTGCGCGACGGCTTCGGACCGCGCTTCGAGCGGGCGGAGCGGATCGCCGGCAGCTGCCGCCGCGTCAGCCGCAGCCGCTTCAAGTGCGAAATCGCCTGGATCGCCGGCCGCTTCGTCTACGGCGGCGTCGTCTCCCCCTTCTACGTCCGTCGCGACAGCGCCATCGTCTGGGACAGCCACTTCCTGATCCGCTGGGGCAGGCTGAAGTGCCTGCGCGCCAGCGGCAACCGCTGCCCGATCCAGAGCAAACGCGGCTAACGGCGCCGGCGGGCAACAGGTAGCCTCGGCGGCGTGAGCGAGGGCTTTGCAGAGCTGGCCAGTGTCGACGGGCAGATCGGCCCGACCGCCGCGGCGACGATCGGCCTCAAGGACGACGGCCTCTATCGCGGCGACGGCGCCTTCGAGGTGATCCGCCTCTACGCCGGCAAGCCGTTTGCGCTGGTCGACCACCTCGACCGGCTCGGCCGCTCGACCGCGGCGATCGAGCTCGAGTTCGACCGCGCCGCCCTCGAGCGGGAGATCGAGGCCCTGCTCGCCGAGGCAGGGCCGGTCGAAGGCCAACTGCGGCTGATCGTCACCCGCGGCGGCCGCCGCATCGCCGCCACCGAGCCGATCCCGCCTCACCCCGAGGCGGTGCGGCTGCAGACCGTCACCTACTGCCCGACGGTGATCCTCAACGGCGTCAAGTCGCTCTCCTACGCCGCCAACATGCAGGCGACCAGGATCGCCAAAGGCCAGGGAGCTGACGAGGCGGTGCTGATCCGCCCCGACGGGACCGTGCTCGAGCCGCCGACCTCCTCGATCTTCTGGGTCTCGCCGGCAGGCGAGCTGCGCACCCCGGCGCTGACCGACGGCGTCCTCGAGTCGATTACCCGCGGTCGGATGATCGAGGCGCTGCAGGTGGAAGAGGGCAGCTGGCACGTGGACGACCTGAAGGCGGCGAGCGAGGCCTTCCTCGCTTCGACCACCCGCGAGATCCAGGCGGTCTCCGCGGTCGACGGCCGCGGCTTCGACGCCGCCCCCGGCCCGCGCACCCGCGAGGCCCAGGATGCCTTCGCGGAGACGCTGGGTAGAGAGCTACGCGAGCTTTAGAGCCAGAGACGAACGGGGGACGAGGGCCATGGACTTCCAGCTGAGCGACGAGCAGAAGCTGATTCGCGAGACCGCGCGCGAGTTCGCCGAGCGGGAGATCCTGCCGACGGCGCGCGAGAACGACCGCGCCTGCCGCTTCGACCGCGAGCTGGCCCGCAAGCTCGGCGAGGTCGGCTTCCTCGGCGCCCCGATCGCCGAAGACCACGGCGGCCGCGGCCTCGACTACATCGGCTACGGGTTGATCGCCGAGGAGATCGGCCGCGCCGACTCCTCCGCCCGCACCGTCGTCTCCGTCTGCACCTCTCTGGTCGGCGGCCCGATCGAGAAGTGGGGAACCGAGGAGCAGAAGCAGCGCTGGCTGCCGCGCCTGTGCTCGGGCGAGGGTCTCGGCTGCTTTGGCCTCACCGAGCCCGACACCGGTTCCGACGCCGCCAACCTCCGCACCCGCGCGACCAAGACCGGCGGCGGCTGGTCGATCAGCGGCCAGAAGATGTGGATCAGCCTCGGCAACGTCTCCGACTTCGCCCTGATCTTCGCCCAGACCGACCCGGAGCAGAAGCACCGCGGGCTGGCCTGCTTCATCGTCCCCACCGACAGCCCGGGCTTCACCACCCAGGAGATCCACGGCAAGCTCGGCCTGCGCGCCTCCGACACCGCCGAAATCTCGCTCGACGAGGTCGAGGTCGGCGACGAGGCG
>Ga0070685_10000028_pt1 | contig 90128 bp, 83 predicted proteins | sample KBSS13LmetaG_FD_65651 | JGI IMG/M metagenome (GOLD analysis project Ga0070685, IMG submission 65651) | Switchgrass rhizosphere microbial communities from Kellogg Biological Station, Michigan, USA - KBS S1-3L metaG | ecosystem: Host-associated > Plants > Roots > Rhizosphere ...
GCCGGCGTCGCCGATCCCCTCGGTTTCGGTGAAGACGACCTGGCGGTAGGTGTCTTCGACGAAGTCGGAGACGGGGCCGACGGCCTCCCAGCGCTCCTTGCCGCGGTGGAAGATCGGGGCAACCGCGAAGCCGACGGCCGGCAGCACGATCGCCGCGCCGGCGAGCCCGCCAAGCGCTTGAGCACCGACCGTGAAGGCGCGGCGACGCGTCATCGACTCGCCCTCGAAATAGCCGGGCGGGTCGGGCTTCGCCCGCTCCTGCATCGGAGGCTCTTGAACCCCGTTTACCTGTTTCCCGTCGTCAGCCAAAGTCGTTCCGCGTAGGGCTTAGAAGCATATTGATTAGGGGCTGTGACTTGCATCACACTTCGCCGCCGCTTTGGCGGCCGAGCCGATCGCCGCCGCCGCCGTGCGCCAGAGGTTCTCGATCGGCGCCGGATCCCCTTCGGCCTGCAGGCGGGCGCAGGTGCTGATCAGGTCGGCGAGGACGGTGACGGCGCCGGTGTCGCCGAGGGCGGCGAGGCGGTCGAGGCCGAGGGCGTAGAGGTAGTCGCCGGCGAGCAGGGCGAGATCGGAGTCGTGGCCGGCGAGGAGGCGGGGCTGCTCGTAATGGAGGAGGTAACCCTCGCGGACCGCCTCGACCACGAGCGCGTACTCGCCCGCCAGCTCTCCGAGCTGCGAGGGCTCGGCCGGGTCGACGACGTGGGGAGAGATCGGGGTGTCCTCGGCGCGGAGTTGATCCGCCAGCGCCTGCAGCGGGTTCACCGCAGCGCCTCGTCGACGGCTTCGGCGGCAGCCTCGAGCGTCTGGTCGATCGTCGCCTCGTCGTGGGCCAGTGAGACGAACCAGGCCTCGTACTGAGCCGGCGGGGGATAGACGCCGCGCTCGAGCAAGGCCCGGCAGAAGCGGGCGTGGGCCTCGGTGTTCGAGGCGGTCGCGGTGGCGAAATCGACCACCGGCACCGGGCTGAAGAAGAGCGTGACCAGGCCCGGAGCCGAGGCGACCTGCAGCGGCCGGTCGGCCGCCAGTTGCTCGAAGCCGCGCGCCAGCCGGTCGGTCAGCCCGCCGAGGCGCTCGTAGGCGGCGGCGTCGAGCTGCGCGAGCGTCGCCAGCCCCGCCGCGATCGCGAGCGGGTTGCCGGAGAGGGTGCCCGCCTGGTAGACGTCGCCGGCGGGGGCGATCCGTTCCATCTGCTCGCGCGGGCCGCCGTAGGCGGCGGCGGGAAGGCCGCCGCCGATCACCTTCCCCATCACCGTCAGGTCCGGTTCGACGCCGAGCAGTTCCTGCGCCCCGCCGCGGGCGACGCGGAAGCCGGTGATCACCTCATCGAAGACGAGCAGCGCCCCCGCCTCCCGGGTCGCCTCGCGCAGGTGCTCGAGAAAGCCCTCGGCCGGCGGCACCACGCCCATGTTCGCGGCGATCGGCTCGGTCAGCAGGGCCGCTACCTCGTGCTCGGCCAGTGCCTGGATGACCGCATCGGGATCGTTCCACGGCACCACCACCGTCGCCGCCGCCTGCGCCGCGGTCACCCCCGGGCTCCCCGGCACCCCCAGCGTCGCCAGGCCCGAGCCGGCGTCGGCGAGCAGCCCGTCGGAGTGGCCGTGGTAGGCGCCGGCGAACTTGACCACGACCTCGCGGCCGGTCACCGCCCGTGCCAGCCGCACCGCGCTCATCGCCGCCTCGGTCCCGGAGCTGGTCATCCGCACCATCTCCACCGAGGGCATCCGCGCCGCCACCTCCTCGGCCAGCTGGACCTCGGCCAGGGTCGCGGCACCGAAGCTGGTTCCCCGTTTGGCCGCCTCGATCACCGCCGAGACCACCGCCGGCTCGGCGTGGCCGAGGATCATCGGCCCCCAGGAGCCGATCCAGTCGATGTAGCGGTTGCCCTCGACGTCGAAGAGCCAGCAGCCTTCGGCGCGTTCGATGAAGACCGGGTCGCGGCCGATCTGCCGCATCGCCCGGACCGGCGAGTTGACGCCGCCGGGAAGAACTCGCTGCGCGCGATCGAACAGGTCGCCCGTCAACTGGGGCCTACGAATGCTCCGCTTCCCAGCGGGCGTAGTCCTCGGTGAAGTAGTGGAGGCGGATCTTCTTGTACTCGGTCGAGGAGTAGAGGGTGGCGCGATCGTCCGGGCCCATCCCGCACTCGGCGGCGATCGCGTCGAGGACCGCGTCGCACTCCTCCTTCGAGCGGCCGTGGGCCATCGTGAAGACGCTGTAGGGCCAGTCCTCGTAGGTGGGGCGCTGGTAGCAGTGGGAGATGCCGCGGAATGCCGCCATCCGGCCACCGACCTCGAGGATCTGGTCCTCCGGCACCTTCCAGACGCCCATGCCGTTGGCCGAGAAGCCGGCGCGGCGGTGGAAGAGGATCGCGGCGACGCGGCGGAGGATCTTGCGCTCGACCATCCCGCCGAGGCGCTCGAGCAGCTCCTCGGTCGAGATCCCCAGCTCGGCCGCGGCGTCGTCGTAGGGGCGGGCGACCGCCTCCATCGGACCCTGCAGGGCCTTGATCAGGGCGATGTCGTCCTCGCCGTAGGGCTGCGGTTCGAGCTCGCGCGGGGGCGCCGCTTCGACCGGAGCGGCCAACGCCTCGGTCCCCTTCTCCATCTCCAGGTTCATGTTGATTTTGAAGAGCGTGAGGGTCGGCAGTTCGCGCATCGACTCGGCGCCGGTCTCCTCCATCAGGGCTTCCAGCGTCCCTTTGAGGCCGAGCTCGGAGTCGGGCGGGGTGGCGATCGTGAACCAGAGGTTGAACTCGTGGGTGCGCAGGTAGTTGTGGGAGACGCCGGGGTGGGCGTTGACGATCTGCGCCGCCCGCTGCGGGTGCTCGGAGTCGACTTTCGCCGCCACCAGCATCGACTCGTAGCCGAGCGCGCGGGTGTCGAAGATCGGCGTGATCTCGCGGATGATCCGGCCGTCGAGCAGGCGCTGGGTGCGGGCGAGGACGTCGTCGAGCTCGAGCTCGGCCTCGGAGGCGACGAGGGCGAAGGGCTCGGGGTCGAGCGGGAAACTCGACTGCAGCAGGTTCATCAGCCGCTTGTCGGTCTCGTCGAGCGGGATCGCCGCGCCGCCCTTACGGCTGCGCGCCTTCGATTGCGGCACCTTCACCGAAGCCATGCCGCGGCCTCCTTCGCGTAGTAGGTGACGATCGCGTCGGCGCCGGCGCGGCGGATCGAGGTCAGCGTCTCGACCACGGCGGGACGCTCGTCGATCCAGCCGTTGGCGGCGGCCGCCTTCAGCATCGAGTACTCGCCGGAGACGTGGTAGGCGGCGACCGGGGCGCCGGTCGCCTCTTTGACCCGGCGCACGACGTCCAGATATGGGACCGCCGGCTTCACCATCAGCATGTCGGCGCCCTCGTCGAGATCCAGCTCGGCCTCGCGAACCGCTTCGGCGACGTTGGCCGGATCCATCTGGTAGCCGCGGCGGTCGCCGAACTCCGGCGTCGACTCGGCGGCGTCGCGAAAGGGGCCGTAGAAGGCGGAGGCGTACTTGGCGCTGTAGGCGACGATCGGCACGTCGGGGTGGCCCTCCTCGTCGAGCTGGAAGCGGATCGAGCCGATCCGGCCGTCCATCATGTCGCTCGGCGCGACCGCGTCGGCGCCGGCCAGCGCGTGCGAGATCGCGGTTTTCGCCAGCAGCTCGACGGTGACGTCGTTGTCGACCTCGGTCTTGCCGTCGCGGATGACACCGCAGTGGCCATGCGAGGTGTACTCGCAGAGGCAGACGTCGGTCATCACCACGAGGTCGGGATGCGCCTCCTTCAGCGCCCGCACCGCCATCTGCACGACGCCCTCGTCGTCGTAGGCGCCGGAGCCGGCCTCGTCCTTGGCGGCGGGGATCCCGAACAGCATCAGGGCGCCGATCCCGGCGGCGGCGATCTCCCCCGCCTCCTCGACCAGGTGGGAGATCGAGAAGCGTTCGATGCCGGGCATCGAGGGCACCTCCTCGCGCACGTCCTCGCCGGCGATCACGAAGGCCGGTTGGATCAGGTGGGCGGGCGAAAGCTCGGTCTCCCGAACCAGCCCGCGCAGGGTGTCGGTGCGGCGCATGCGGCGCATGCGCGTGGCGGGAAAGGGCATCTGCTCTGAGTCTAGGGAAGCGCAGTAGCTTGTCCGGCCGTGGAGGCCACCGGTGTCGTCAAGAGGTTCGGCAGCAGGGAAGCCCTGCGCGGCGTCTCCTTCAAGGCCGATCCGGGTGAGCAGGTCGCAGTTATCGGTCCCAACGGAGCGGGCAAGACGACCTTGCTCTCCATCCTCGCGGGGATCTCCAAGCCCGACGAGGGGAAGGTTGGAGCTGCGAACGGCGAGATCGGGTGGGTGCCTCAGCAGGCGGCGCTTTATCGGCGGTTGACGGTGGAGGAGAACCTCTTGCTGTTCGCGCGGCTGGAGGGGCATGAGGATCCGCGCGGGTCGGTCGAGGAGATGCTGGAGTTGACGGGGCTGCGGGATCGGCGGGGGGAGATCGTGGCGCGGCTGTCGGGGGGGAACCAGCAGCGGATCAACATCGCGATCGGGCTGCTCTCGCGGCCGGCGGTGCTGCTGCTCGACGAGCCCAGCGTCGGCCTTGACCCGCGCCAGCGCTCACGCCTCTGGGAGTTCGTCTCCGCTCTCGCCGACCGCGGCACCACCGTGATCTTCTCCACCCACGACATCCAGGAGGCCGAGCGCTACGGCGGCCGGCTGCTGGTCCTCGCCGACGGCGAGGCGCTCTTCGACGGCCCGCCGGACGAGCTGCGCGAGGCGGTGCGGCGCGAGGCGCCGGAGGCCGCCGACCGCGACTTCGAGACCGCCTTCGTCGCCTACCTGCACCACCGGGGGCACTGATGCGCGGGGTCCGCTGGCTGCTGCTGAAGGATCTGCAGATCCTCCGCCGCTCGCCCCTGCAGGCGGTGCTGCTGGTCGCCTACCCGATCCTGATCGCGGTCCTGGTCGGCTTCGCGATCTCGCGTGGCCCGGAGGACCCGCGGGTCGCCTTCCTCAACGAAGTGCCGCCGAACACCCGCATCGACGTCGGCGGCGCCGAGCTGCCGAAGGCGAACGTGAAGGAGCGGATCTGCAAGCGGGTCGAGTGCGTCTTCGTCAGCGACCGCGCCGAAGCCGAGGAGAAGGTCGAATCCGGCGACGTCCTCGCGGCGCTGATCCTGCCCGCCGACCTCGTGAACAAGATCAACTCGCTCTCGACCCTGACCCCCGGGGTGCCCGAAGTCGAAGTCCTGGTCAACGAGGAAAACGCGGTCAAGGCCGAACTGGTCGACGACCGGATCACCTCGCTGCTGGCCCAGGCGAACCTGACGATCGCCCGGCGGATCGGCGCCGAAGGCGGGCGCTACCTGGGGCTGCTGGTCGACGGCGGGCAGTTCAGCGTGCTCGGAGAAACGGTCCAGATCCTCGGCCTGCGGACGACGGCGCGGATCCTCGAAGGGGTGACGCCGGCGCTTCCCCCGAACCTGCGGCCGGCGCTGGAAGAAGTGACCGAGTTCGCGGCGCAGGCGCGCGACAACCTCGACGTCGCCAAACCGCTGATCGACCGTCTGGCGCAGCCGATCGCGGTCGACAAGGTGGTGGTCGGCGGCGCCAGCCCGCCGCTGGAAATCTTCGCGATCGCGGTCGCGGCGACGCTGACCCTTGCCTTCGTCGTCGTCCTTCTGGTGGCAGGGTCGCTGGCGCTGGAGCGGGAGGAGAACGCCTTCCCGCGGTTGACCCGCGGCCTGGTTTCGCCGGGGGGCCTGCTCGGCGAGAAGGTCCTGCTCGGAGTCGCGGTCGGTCTCGCCGTGACCCTGCTGATGCTGCTGGGGATGCAGTTCTTCGTCCCGCTCGAACTCGGCCGGATCGGCCTCTGGCTGGTCGCGATCCTCTTCTCGGGGGCGGCCCTGGGGGCGGCCGGTGCCGCGCTTGGAGCGGCGGCGCGCGAGGTCCGCGCCGTCTCCCTGCTCGCCTTCATGGTCACCCTGCCGATCGCCTTCCTCTCCCTCGTCCCCTCCGGCGCGGTCAGCCCTGTCGTCTTCGACGCGATCCGCTACCTCACCGCCCTCTTCCCCTTCAAGCCGGCGCTGCAGGCGATCACCGCCGCGCTCGACGAGGCCGGCCCGGGCATCGGCGGGCCGCTGCTGCACCTGGCTCTTCTCTGCGCCGCCTACGCGCTCATCGCCCGACTCGCCCTGCGCCGATTCGCAGCGGTTTGATCCCGCCACGCTCGATACAGGCGTAGACGAACTCCTCCAACGACAGCTGCGGCGCGAGCTGAGCGCGGACGCGATCGAGCACCGCCGGCTCGTCCAGCTCCGGCAGGCTGCGGCCGCGGGAGCGGACCGCCGCCAAGGCGACGGGGGAGCCGTCGAGTTCGAGGCAGCCGTGCTTGCTGCGGTAGGCCTCGGCGCCGCCGACCGCGACGAGGTCGTAGTTGAGCTCGGTCGCGGTCAGCAGGGCGCGCTGCTCCTCGGACGGGTGGAGGACGAAGACGGGGGCGACCGTGCCCGGGCTCTCCAGCAGCGTCGCCGGCACCGCCCCGTAGGGGGAGACGTGGGCGGAGTAGACGACGTCGAAGCCGTGCAGCTGCAAGCGAAGGACCGGCAACGGCTCCCCCGGCAGCGCCGCCAGCTTCAGCGCCAGCGCCTCCGGCGCCGCGTTGGCGCCGTAGGAGATCAGCGGCCTGCGGCCGTCGAGGTCGAAGTCGGGCGGCAGCTCCTCCGCTCGCCCTTCACGGTAGAGGTAGGAGCGCTCCGGCGTCGCGTACGGGTAGGTCAACGCCCGCTTCAGGATCGCTTCCTTCTGCGCCGGATCGACCACCTCGCTCAATCTCGCAGATAGGGTCTTGCGCGGATGCGGGTTCTACACATCGGCGACGTGGTCGGCAGCCCCGGCCGCCAGGGTCTGCGGGAGACGATGCCGCAGCTGCGCGAGCGCTACGCGCCGGACCTGGTGATCGTCAACGGCGAGAACTCGGCCGGCGGCATGGGGATCACCGAGCGCACCGCCAACGACCTCTTCGGCGCCGGCGCCGACGTCATCACCACCGGCAACCACGTCTACCGCCACCGCGAGGCCTACGAGTTCCTCGAAACCAGCGAGCGGGTGATCCGGCCGGCCAACTACCCGCAGTCGAACCCCGGTCGCGGCCACACCGTGGTCGAGGTCGAGGGGATGCGGGTGCGGGTCGTCAACCTCAGCGGCGGCGTCGGCCTCCGCGTCGCCCGCTCCCCCTTCGACACCGTCGACTCGATCCTCAGCCACCATGAGCAGGACGCGGTGATCGTCGACTTCCACGCCGAAGTCTCGAGCGAGAAGGTGGCGATGGGCTGGCACCTCGACGGTCGGGTGGCGGCGGTCTTCGGAACCCACACCCACGTGCCGACGGCCGACGGGCGGGTGCTGCCCGGTGGGACGGCTCATATCTCGGATGTCGGGATGACCGGATCGCGGACGAGTGTGCTGGGAGTGAAGCCCGAGCAGGCGCTGGGCTCGATGATCACCCAGATGCCGACTCGGTTTGAAACGGCTGAGGAGGACGTCTGGGTGATGGGCGCTGTGGTTGACGTGAACGATCGAGGTCTGGCCGACTCCTTCGAGCAGGTGATGCTGCCAGCGCAATGAGCAGCAGCGGGAACCACCAGACGACGTAGAGGTAGAACCAGTGGTGGAGCGTCAGCTGTAGGAGGAGCAGCAGAGCGGCTGAGAGCGCGGCGAGTTGGGTTAGGGACTTGCCCCGCGGGATGAAGGCGAAGGCGATCGCGGCGATGCCGGTGCAGGCGAGGATCGCAGTGCGGAGCGGTTCCAAGGAGGTCTGGCCCCAGATGCTGAAGGGGGAGTCGCGGCCGGCTTGGGAGGCGATGGTGCGGTCGTAGAACGTCTTCAGGCCGGGATCGATCGCCGGCCAGAGGAGTGCCAGGACGGTGATCACTATGAAGCCGGCGAGAGCCCAAAGGGTTGGGCGGGCGAGGGTATCCTGCGCGCGGGGTCGTGCTCGGACACCCTCGCCCGAACTCGCAGCGCGCTGAAAGGGTGGTTCTTCGGGGCCGGGTCGGTAGGTCAGGTACATCGGGACGAGGACGGCGGGAGCGAACTTGGCCCACGTGGCCGCGGCGAGCATTGCGCCCCGGGCGAAGGGCTTGGCAGCTAGGAGCAGCGTTGCCAGGAGGAGGGCGGCTACTAGGGAGTCGTTGGAGTTGGACTCAAGGACGTAGGCGGTGTAGGGGTAGGCGGCCCAGGCGAAGGCGAGGATGGCGGCCAGGCGCTGGCCTTCTGGTCCGGGCCGGATCCTGACGCCGATGAGGAGCAGGAGGATGAAGGCGGCGACGTCGAAGACGACGGAGGCGGCGTGGGCGGCCGGGAGGTCGTCCCAGCTGCCGGAGTAGGGCCAGATCCGCTCGAAGGGCAGGTAGGCGAGGTAGTTGACCGGTCCGTAGGTGTCGCCCTGGGAGACGTCGCCGGGGAAGTTGTCGTAGATCGGTTCGCCGTGGGCGATGCGGTCGGCGCCGACCACTCCGGCGTAGCCGACGTCGACGGCGCCCGAGTCGGCGAGGTTGAGGCCGACGCGGAAGCCCATCAGGAACAGCGCCACGACGACCAGCCACATCGTCGGCCAGACCGGTCGCAGCCCCTCCCCCCTCCCGCGCAGCCCGATCCAGAGGCTGCGGCCAAGTAGGTAGAGCAGCACCGGGTAGACGAGCGGGACCGAGACCCCGATCTCGGCGCGGTTGAAGAAGTAGTGGGAGAGGCCGAAGCCGAGGAGGACGAGCAGGTCGAGGTTGGCGAGCCGCCGCAGCCGCCGCCAGTCGACGAGGCCGAGGAGGAAGAAGGCGCAGAGGGGCAGGAAGACGTAGGGCGCGTTCAGCTTGTGGCCGAAGGCGCCGGAGTAACCGCGGGCCATCTTCCAGTTGACCTGGTAGCCGGTCCAGGACTCGAGGACCTCGCCGCTGTGTGCATCGACGAGGACCAGCACCAGCTCGTCGCCGCCTTCGAAGTAGGCGACCTCCCAGTCCCCTTCCTTCTTTTCCGCGCTGGGCCCGAGCTCCGGGTGCTCGCGTTTATCCGCGACGACCTTGGGGTCCCGGTTCGCGATGTCGATTGCCCCCGCGCGCGAGACCTGCACCGGGTTGTCGCGAGTGTTGACGTCCGCCGCAGCGCTCGTCGCCCCGACCAGCGCCGGCGCCAACAAAAGCGCGATCAGCAGCGCCGCGCGCCTCAAGCCGGCGCCGCCACCCCGAAGTGCTCGCGGATCACGCCGGCGACGTCGCGGAGTGCCCACTGCTCGCGCTCGTCCGCCGACTTCGGCCCGCAGCCGACGAAGAGCAAGGGTCCGAGCGAATCGCCCGCGTGCAGGGCACCGTGGCTGCCGCCGCCGGCATGGGAGACGCCCCCCCAGTCGACCGCCTCGAAGCCCGGCGCCAGCGAGACGACGAAGTCGCCGGCATGCGGCGCCGCCAGCGCCGACCAGACCCGCGCCAGCGGGTCCGGGTAGGTCTCGCTGCGCAAGCGCCCATCCTCGACCGAGGCCTCCAGCGCCTCGAGGTCGCCCTCGAGCTCCCAGCTGCCACCGCGCAGGTCGCCGACCTCGCCGCCGGGGCGGAATCTCAGCACGCACTCTCCCCGTTCGACCACCGCCCACTCGCCGTCGCCGAGCGGCATCCCCGGGCTCTCGCGGACCAGCGGCACCCCGTCCGCCCCCTCGAGCCGGCAGACCAGGTCGACCCCCTCGATCACCCCGAGCCGCGCCGCCACCGCCGCCGGCTCCGCCCGCTCCCCCTCTCCCGGCAGCAGGTAGATGTGGGCGGCGCGGCCGGTCGGGCTGACCGCCAGCTGCGAGCGCTCCGGCCGCTCCTCGGAGGGCTGCAGCACCGACCACTCCGCGCCCAGCAGCTCGGCCAGCGGCAGGCCGCGGTGGACGTCGGTCTGCGAGTGGTCGGCGAGCAGGATCACCGCGTGGTCGGCGAGGAACTCGTCGAGCCCGCCGGCTTCCTCGGCGTAGGTGGCAAACGCCGCGTCGGCCTTGGCGATCGACTCAACCGTCGCCTCCGGCCCGTGCTCGTGGGAGTAGTGGTCGTTGTCGGGAAGCGAGAGGAGGAGGAAGTCGTAGAGGTCCTCCTTCATCAGCTCGGCCGCGCAGCAGGCGGCGTAGCCGTCGCGGTTGCCGGGGATCGAGGTCGAGCGGCAGGGGACCTCGCGGCTGGCGTAGAGGTCGCCGTAAAAGAGATCGGTCGGGCCCCAGGTGTGGTGGTGGAACTTCAGTTTCGTCGCGTCGACCGCGCGCCGCAGCAGGCCGTCGAGCGAGACCTCGTGCCGCTGCCGCCCGCGGTAGATCAGAAACGGCGTGCAGGCGGTTCGCCTGCCGGCGTCTTCCAGGCTCTCGAAAACCGTCTCGATCTCCGGGCTGAGGTGGCCGAGGTTCATGTTGTAGACGAGGTCGTAGAGGGCGCGGAAGACGCCGAAGGCGCGGCTCGCCTCGAAGGAAGACCCGTACTCGACGTAGCGCCGCTCGAGCCGGTGGTACCAGTTCATGCCGCTGATCCAGTGGCGGTCGGAGGCGACGCCGGTAACCATCTCGGCGCTGGCGACCGGGGTCACCGAGGGGAAGCTGGAGACGCAGTCGGGAACGAGGACGCCGCGCTCGATCAGGGCGCCGAAGGTCGGGGCGCGGTCCTCGGCGACCGCGCGTTCGAGCATGTCGGTGCGCAGCGAGTCGACGTAGGTGAGGACGAGCTTCTTCGTCTTCGCAGCCGCCATGGTTCGAATGATGCCCTTCCGGTGGGCTGCGCCCGCGGGCGCGCTGTTAACGGAGGACGCGGAGGCCGGCGTGTTTGCGCTGGGCGCGCCGGTGGCGGGAGATGCCGAGCCAGATCAGCGCCACCACGAAGACCACCACCACCGGTTCGAGGAAGAGGGAGATCGCGACCACGATCACCGCCGCCAGGGCGACGATGAAGGCGAGGGCGCCGCCGCCGCTCCCCTCGCGGCGACTGGCCCCGTAGACGAGGTCGCTGATCACGATGCAGCCGAGGGCGGCGCCGATCGCGGCCACCACCGCTCCGACAACCCCGTCCAGCAGGAAGCCGGCGACAAGGCCGATCACGGCGGCGAGGATCGTCATCCGCCCACGGGCCGAGCCGTGGGTGCCGGCGGTGCCGGCGAGCATCCCGATCGCGATGCCGATGCCGAGGTTTTCCAGAATCTCCACGCCCGAAAGCTAACCATTTGCGATCGCGGCGCGTCGATCCGCCACACTCCCTGGATGGCGGAAGTCCCCGAGCCGACCCACCGCAGGCGCTCCCACGCCGGCACCCGCGACCTCGAGCGCTACGCCGGCCTGTTCGCCGAGCGGACGACGGTGATGCGCTCCTCGGCGATGCGCGACCTGATGGCGATCACCGCGCGGCCGGAAGTGATCTCGCTCGCCGGCGGCCTCCCCGACACCTCCACCTTCCCGCCCCAGAGCTTCGCCGCACAGATGACGCGGATTGCCCAGGAGTCGGCCGCCGAGGCGCTGCAGTACGGGCCGACCGAGGGCTTCGAGGAGACCAAGGACTGCATCCTCGAGGTGATGGGCGCGGAGGGGATGCTCCCCGACCCCGACGACATCATCGTCACCACCGGCGGCCAGCAGGGGATCGACCTGGTGACGAAGACCCTGGTCGACCCCGGCGACGTCGTCATCTGCGAGGCGCCGACCTACCCGGGCGCCGTCCCCGTCTTCTGCAGCTACCAGGCCGACGTCGTCCAGGTCGAATGCGACGAGGACGGGATGGACATCGACGTGCTCGAACAGCTGCTCGGCGAGCTGCGCGCGGAAGGGCGGCGGCCGAAGTTCATCTACTCGGTGCCGAGCTTCCAGAACCCGGCCGGGGTGACGATGTCCTTCGAGCGCCGCCAGCGCCTGGTCGAGCTGGCGCGGGCGAACGAGATCCTCGTCGTCGAGGACAACCCCTACGGGCTGCTGCGCTACGGCGGCGAGCCGATGCCGCCGCTCTACCAGCTCGACGGCGGCGACTTCGTCATCTACATCGGCACCTTCTCGAAGATCCTCTCCCCCGGCATCCGCCTCGGCTGGACGGTGGCGCCGCCGCCGGTGCTGGAGAAGATCGTTCTCGGCAAGCAGGCGACCGACCTCTGCACCTCGACCCTGACCCAGTACTTCGTCCGCGAGTACTTCGCCGAACGGCGCTGGCAGCGCTACATCGAGGACCTGATCGAGATCTACCGCGAGCGCCGCGACGTGATGGTGCAGGCGCTGCGCGACAACTTCCCCGCCGAGGCGACCTGGACCGAGCCCGAAGGCGGGCTCTTCATCTGGGCGACGCTGCCCGACTACATCGACACCAGCGACCTGCTGGCGAAGGCGCTGCGCGCCGACGTCGCCTTCGTCCCCGGCCAGGCCGCCTACGTCGACGGCCGCGGCCGCCACTCGATGCGGCTCAACTTCTCCGGCGTCACCGCGGATGAGATCCGCGAGGGGGTGCGGCGGATCGGCGAGGTGATCGCCGAGCAGGTCGAGCTCTACGGAACCCTGACCGGCGAACAGCGCCTGCCGCCGGCCGAGGAGGAGCCGCAGCCGAACGTGGTCCCGTTCCGCAAGGCGGAGGGGGCGTGAAGGTCGCGGTCCTGAAAGGCGGCCGCTCGCTCGAGCGCGGCGTCTCCCTGCGCTCCGGGGCCCGGGTCGAGGACGCGCTCGAGCGGCTCGGTCACGAGGTGCTGGCGATCGACGTCGGTCCCGACCTCGTCCAGCGCCTGGTCGCCGACCGGCCCGACGTCGCCTTCGTCGCCATGCACGGCGTCGGTGGCGAGGACGGAACCGTGCAGGAGCTGCTGGAGATCCTCGGCATCCCCTTCACCGGCCCGAGCGCCGCGGCCTGCGCGCGCTGCATGGACAAGGTCCAGGGCAAGGACGCGATCGACGAAGCCGGCCTCCCCACCCCCGACTGGTTCGCCTTCAACCAGACCGCCTTCCGCGAGTTCGGCGCCGCCGACGCGCTCGGGCGGCTGGAGGAGACGCTCGGCTTCCCGCTGGTCGTCAAGCCGAGCCGCGGCGGCTCCTCGCTCGGGGTGAGGTTCGCGCGGGCGCCGGGTGAGGTGCCGCAGGCGCTGGTCTCCGCCTTCAGCTACGACGACCGGGTCCTGCTCGAGCGCTTCGTCGACGGTCGCGAGCTCGCGGTCAGCGTCCTCGGCGACAAGCCGCTGCCGGTGGTCGAGGCGATCCTGCTCGAGGGCGATCGCTACGACTTCGAAGCCCGTTACGAGATCGGCCGCACCCGCTTCGTCTGCCCGGCGGAGCTGAGCGCCGAGGAGGAGCGCGCAGTCACCGAGGCCGCCCTCGGGACATACCGGGCCCTCGGCTGCTCCGGCTTCGCCCGCGTCGACCTGATCCTCGACGACGAGGGTCCCTGGCTGCTCGAGGCCAACGCGATCCCCGGCCTCACCGACACCAGCCTCCTCCCCCAGGCCGCCGAGGCCGCCGGCCTCAGCTTCGAGCAGCTGGTCGAGCGCATCCTCGACCTGGCGCTCCACCCAGCAGCTGCCTAGGAGTCCCCCTGGGCGAAATCCTCGGGGGTCACTTCGTCGAGGAACTCTTTGAATTTGTCGACGACCTCCTCGGTGTCCTCGACCTCGTGCTCGAACTCGATCGCCGACTCCTCGATCACCTCCTCGGCCGCGAAGATCGGAGCCGCGACCCGGACCGCGAGGGCGAGGGCGTCAGAGGGGCGGGAGTCGATCTCGACTTCGGAGCCGTTGACCGAGACCGTGATCGAGGCGTAGAAGGTGTTGTCGCGCAGTTCGGTGACAGAGACCCGCTCGCACTTGGCGTCGAGGTTCTCGAGCACGTCGGAGAGCAGGTCGTGGGTCATCGGCCGCGGCGTCGAGGCTCCCTGCAGCTTCATCAGAATCGCCGCCGCCTCGGGGTGCCCGATCCAGATCGGCAGGAAGCGGTTGCCGTCGACCGTCTTCAGCAGCACGATCGGCTGCTTGCCGACCATGTCGAAAGAGACGCCATAGATCTGCATCTGCTGCAAGAGAAGCTCCCGGGCCTGGTTGGAAAGGCGAAGTATAGGTCGGGCTTCTACCCGCTCCGGGAGGGCGCCTAATCGAGCCGGAGACCAGTGGGCGATCCTGGATTCGAACCAGGGACCTCGTCCTTATCAGAGACGCGCTCTAACCAACTGAGCTAATCGCCCGGGGACGGCGATGATAGCGGCGGCGCAGCTGACGGTGCGGGCGTCAGGAGGAGCGCTTGCGGAGGCGCCGGGCGAGCGAGTGGGCGTCGCGGACGTCGTCGAAGCGGAGCTCGGCGACGATCCCCTCCCCCTTCGCCCGGGCGGTTACTTCGTGGCCGAGCGCCTCCTCGAGCGCGTCGGCGACGTCGCGCAGGGCCGCCACCGCATCGGGGTCGACCGGGGCACGCTTTGGCTTCGCCTTTGGCTGGCTGGCCAGCCGAACCCTCTCCTCGGTCTCGCGCACGGACCAGCCGCCACGAGCGGCGTCACGGGCGAGGCGACGTCGCACGTCGTTGCCGGGGGCGGCCAGCAGCGCCTTGCCGTGTCCCTCGCTGAGGTCGCCGCCCTCGAGGAGCTCCAGCGCCTCGTCCGGGAGCTCCAGCAACCGGATCAAGTTGGAGACGGCGGGGCGGCTGCGGCCAACACGTTTCGCCAGCTCTTCTTTCGTCAGGCCGAGCTCCTCGACCAGCGCCGCGCAGGCCTTCGCCTCCTCGACCGGGTTGAGGTCCTCACGGACCATGTTCTCGATCAGCGCCGCCTGCAGCCGCTCGGCTTCCGCCTGGTCCCGCACCACCGCCGGCACCTTGTCGACCCCGGCCTGCTGCGCGGCCCGCCAGCGCCGCTCGCCGGCGACCAGCTCGTAGCTGCCGTCGGGGAGGGGGCGCACCAGCAGGGGCTGGACCACCCCGCTGGCCTCGATCGAAGCGGCCAGTGCCGCCAGTGCCCCCTGGTCGAACTTCGTCCGCGGCTGCGAGGGGTTGGGTTTGATCAGCGAGACCGGCAGCTCGCGCAGCTCGCCGGCATCGGTCGCCTCGGTTTCGGGCAGGATCGCGGCCAGGCCCCGGCCGATCCCTCGCCGCCCGCTAGCCACGGCTCGCAAGCTCCCTCGAAAGGGCGCGGTAGGCGACGGCACCGTGGGAAGAGGGCGCGTGCTCGGTCACGGGAAGACCATAACTGGGCGACTCGGCGACTCGAACGCTGCGCGGGATCACCGTCTCGAAGACCATTCCGTCGAAATGCTCCCGCAGCTCCGCCTCCACGTCCTGGGCGAGCCTGGTCCGCTCGTCATGCATGGTGATGAGCAAACCCGAAACCTCGAGTTGAGGGTTCAACTCGCGCCTGATCAGGCCCAGCGTTTCCAGGAACTGGACCAGTCCCTCGAGCGCCAGGTACTCCGCCTGGACCGGCACGATCACCCGGTCGGCGGCGGTGAGCGCGTTGACGCTGACCGGCCCGAGGGCGGGCGGGCAGTCGAGCAGGGCGACCGCGAAGCGCTCGCGCAGCGGCCCGAGGCGTTCGCGCAGGCGCGTCTCCGATCCCTGGATCCGCGGCAGCTCGACCGCGGCGCCGGCGAGGTCGCGGCTGGCCGGGACCAGCCAGAGGTTGTCGGGGCCCGCCGGGCGGGCGGCCTCGGCCACCGAGGTGTCACCGGTGAGGCAGTCGTAGGAGGAAGGGTGGAGGTCACGGTTGGCGCCGAGCGCAACCGTCGCGTTGCACTGTGGGTCGAGGTCGACCAGCAGCGTCTGATGGCCGTCGGCAGCCGCGCAGGAGGCGAGGTTGACGGCGGTGGTCGTCTTTCCGACTCCGCCCTTCTGATTCGCGACCGCGTAGACCTTGCCCATCAGGCTCAGCCTAGATGGTGGATTCCCGGCGCGTTTTCAGGCGGTCGGATAGCCTCCCGCCCGTGTCCGAGAGCTTCGACTGGCCCGACAACCCCGCCGAGCGCGCCCAAGAGTTGGTCGAGGGGGTCCTCGACGAGCTCGACCTCGACGGCGAGGTCGTGGTCGACGAGAACGACGACCGGATCCTGCTGACGGTCGAGGGCGAGGACGACTACGGGCTCCTGATCGGCAAACGCGGGCAGACGATCGATGCACTGCAACTGCTCTGCTACCAGGCGGCCTTCCGCGGGATGCGCGAGCGCAAGCGGGTCGTCGTCGACGCCGCCGGCTACCGGGAGCGGCGACGCGAGACTCTGGAGAGCCGCGCCGATCGCGCCGCCGACCAGGCGCTCAGCAACAACAGCGTCATCGAGATGGACCCGATGAGCGCGCAGGAACGGCGGGTCGTCCACGAACGGCTGAAAGAGCGCGCCGGGGTGGAGACCTACAGCGAGGGCGACGAGCCCCGTCGTTGCGTGATCGTCGCGCCGCTGCTTCCCGAGTGAGCCCCGATCCGGCGGCGGGGCTGGACGAGAGCGCGCAGAAGCGCCTACGGACCGTCCTCGCGCTGTTGGCGCAGGAGCGGGCCTCGGTCAGCTCGGTGGTCGACTGGCGGGCCTGGCAGGTGCACGTCGTCGACAGCCTCACCGGCCTCGAGGTGCCGGAGCTGGCGACAGCGAGGCGGATCGCGGACATCGGCTCCGGAGCTGGGTTTCCGGGCCTGGTCCTGGCGGTGGCGCTCGCCGATGCCGAGGTGGACCTGATCGAGTCGGTGGGGCGCAAGTGCGAGTTCATCCGCCGTGCCGCGACGGAGGCCGGGATCGCCAACGCGACCGTGCGCAACCTGCGCTCGGAGGAATGGGCGGCTGCGGAGGGGCGCGAGGCCTACGAGGCCGTCACCGCTCGCGCCGTCGGCAGGCTTTCCACCCTGGCCGAGCTGGCATCTCCCCTCCTTGGCGCCGGTGGTGTCCTCGTCGCCTGGAAGGGCAAGCGCGACGCGGACGAGGAGCGGCAGCTCGAGAGCGCCGCCGAGGCCCTGGCGATGGAGCTGGAGAAGACCCTCGACGTCGGCGATCGCGCCGGCAGCGAGCACCGGCACCTGCACGTGATCCGCAAGACGGGGCCGACGCCCGAAAACCTGCCGCGGCGGCCGGGCATGGCCAAGAAGCGCCCCCGCGGCTGAGCCTAGCGGCGCTTCTTCTTTTTTTTCGGCGGTGGGGGAGGCGGTTTGGCCGCCTGCACGGCGGCCGCGCCCTCAGGCGTGGCGAGCACCGGCACCGGCACCACCTTGCGGATCACCAGCTGCTGGCCGATGGTCCAGAAGTTGGTGGTGATCCAGTAGAGGATCAAGCCGGCTGGGAAGCTGAGGATGAAGGGGACGAAGACCAGCGGCAGCAGGAACATCATCGTCCGCTGGCTTTTGTCAGCCGAAAGCGACATCACCATGCCCGAGACCAGCTGGGTGCCGATGTAGAGGATCAGCAGCACGATCAGTTCGCTGCCAGTGGCCTTGGCCGTGAGGTCGTGGATGAAGAGGAAGGAAGCTTCGGAGCCGCAATGGCCGGCCTGGCAGCCGATGTCTTCGGGGAGCTCGTGCCGGAGGACCTGGAAGAGCGTGAAGAAGACCGGCAGCTGCGCCACGAGCGGGATGCAAGAGGCAAAGGGGTTGACTTTGTTCTCTTTGTAGATGCGCATCATTTCCTGCTGCATGCGCTGTTTGTCGTTTTTGTACTTCTCCTGCAGCTCCTTGATCTGCGGCTGCAGCGCCTGCAGCGCCCGCATCCCTTTCAGCTGTTTGTAGGTGAGCGGGATCAGGATCGCCCGGGTGACCACGGTGAGGGCGATGATCGACATCCCCCAGCTGAGGCCGACGTTGTCGTGGAAGAACTGCAGGACGCCGTTGGCAACGTCGATCAGCGGCTGCAGGATGTTGGCGGCGGGGAGGATCACGAGTGGGTGCGGTGGTACTCGGCCGGGTGGACGGGGCCGGTGCGGAGCGTGAATCTATCGGGGATGGGGTCGAAGCCGCCGTGACTGAAGGGGTTGCAGCGCAGAATCCGCCATCCAGCGAGAAGAAAGCCGCGGACAACCCCGAAGCGTTCGACGGCTTCCACTGCGTAGGCGGAGCAGGTCGGCTCGTAGCGGCAGCGGCGAGGGAGGGACGGGGAGACCCAGCGCTGGTAGGCGCGGATCGGGGTCAGGAAGATCCGTTTCACGTGGAACGCTCCTCTGGATTCGGCGCCGCGGCGTTTCACGTGGAACGCACCTTCGCCAGCGCCTCTTCCAGGTTCTCCTTGACGCCCTCCATCCCGCTCTTCTCGATCAGGTCGTTGATCTCGGCCCGGGCGACGATGACGAAGTCGTGCCGCGGCGGCAGCCGGTCGGAAAGCGTCCAAAACGCCTCGCGCAGGACCCGCTTCACCTTGTTGCGATCGACGGCGCCGCCGACCTTGCGGCTGACCGAAACCCCCAGGCGGACGTCCTCCCGCTCCTCGTCCTTGCGCGGGAAGGTGTAGAGCACGAGGTAGCGGGTCGCATGCGAGGAGCCGTCGCGGTAAACGCGGTCGAACTCGCCGCTACGCGAGAGTCGCCGCCGTCGCTTCGGCGCCATCAGATGCCCGGCCGCGCGAGCGCGTGCGGCATCTCGGTCAGGGGGTGAGGCGCTTGCGGCCTTTGCGCCGGCGCCGCTTGAGGACGGCCCGGCCGCCGCGGGTGCTCATGCGGGCGCGGAAGCCATGGGTCTTCGCCCGCTTCCGCTTCTTTGGCTGGTAGGTGCGCTTCATCGCGGCGGAGTATACGGACGGCGCCGAAAATCTTTTCTGCGGGATTTGCGAGGCGCCCTGGCTGGCCTGCCAGGCACGGCGCTATGGTCGCCGCCCGGTGGCCGATGACTCTTCCAGAACCCAACTCGACGCCCTTTGGCGGGCGGCCAAGGAGCGTTTGGAGAGCTCGGTCCCGGAGTCCACGTACCGCCTCTGGCTGGAGCCGCTCGCGGCCGCCGGCGTCGACGGCGAAACGCTCTATCTCACCGCTCCCGAGGGGATCAGGGCCTGGACCGAGCGCCGCTACAGCTCGCTGATCGCCGAAGCGCTCGCCGAGATCGACTCGCCGCTGCGCCAGGTCAGCTTCGCCGTGCCACTGGCGACGGGACCGGACCTGGATCCGCACCCGGAGCTGAACCCCAACTACACCTTCGAGCGCTTCGTGATCGGCCCCGGCAACCGGCTCGCCCACGGCGCCGCCCTCGCCGTCGCCGAGGCCCCCTCCGAGGCCTACAACCCGCTCTTCCTGCACGGACCGCCGGGGCTCGGGAAGACCCACCTCCTGGCGGCGATCGCCAACTACCTGCGCGAGAACGCCCCCGGTCTCAGCGTCCGCTACACGACCGCGGAGTCCTTCACCAACGAGTTCGTGGCGGCGCTGAAGTCCTCCGGCAGCGACGGCTTCAAGGCGCGCTACCGCGATATCGACGTCCTCCTGATCGACGACGTCCAGTTCCTCCAGGGCAAGCCGGCGACCGAGGAGGAGTTCTTCCACACCTTCAACGCCCTCTATGAGTCCGGCAGCCAGCTGGTCCTCTCCGCCGACCGCATCCCCAGCGAGCTCTCGACCCTCGCCTCACGCCTGCGCGATCGCTTCGAGTGGGGGCTGACGGTCCCGGTCGCGCCGCCCAACCTCGCCACCCGCCTCACCGTTCTGCGCCGGCTGGTCGAGGAGGCCGGGGTCGAGCTCGCCGACGACGGCGCCCTCGGCGAGCTGGCGAACCGGATCGACGCCAACGTGCGCCAGCTGCACGGCGCCCTCACCCGCGTCCTCGCCCACGCTTCCCTGATGGCCCGGCCGCTCAGCTCCGAGCTGATCGCCGAAGTGGTCCCCGGTATCCGCACTCAGCAGCCCACCTCGGTCGAGGAGATCCAGCAGCGGGTGGCCGAGCGCTTCGGCGTCTCCCGCGCCGAGCTGGTCGGCTCCAGCCGCGCCGCCACCCCACTGCGGGCCCGGCAGGTGGCGATCTTCCTCACCCGCGACCTCACCGATCTCTCGCTCCCCCAGATCGGGCGCCTCTACGGCGGCCGCGATCACACCACCGTCCTCAACTCGCTGCGACGGGTCGAAGCCGGCCTCGACGACGACCCCGAGCTCGCCGAGAAGATCCGGGAGTTGCGCGGAGCTATCCACAACCCGGTCGGCGACGAGCGCTGACAGCCGCCCGCGCTGTAAGAATCCCCAACCTTCCACAGCGCTCTCCACATGCCGGAATCCGCAGCCCGGCGCCGAATCGCCCGCAAACCGGATTTTCTCCACAGGTCCTAACTCAACTTAAGAAGGCAATCATCCAAAGGGACATCACTTGAAGCTCACGACCAAACGCGAAGACCTCGTCTCGAAGCTCTCGATCGTCTCCCGAGCCGTTTCCACCCGCGCCGCCACGCAGGCGCTGTCCGGCGTGCTCCTCAGTGCCGCCGCCGGCCGCGTGACCCTGGCCGCCACCGATCTGGACCTCGGCCTGGAGACGACCCTCGAGGCGGAGGTCGGGGACGGGGGCGCGGTCCTCCTCCCCGGCCGCCTCTTCGCCGAGGTCGCCCGCTCCCTCGCCGACCCCACCGTGGAGATCGAAACGCGCGAGGCCGAGCGCGACGTCGAGATCCGCAGCGGCGGCTCCAGCTTCCACCTGCGGGTACTCCCGGTCGAGGACTTCCCGAAACTCCCGCAGCCCCAGGAGGAGGGAAGCCTGAAGATTCCAGCTGCGGCGCTGGAAGAGAGCATCGAGCTGGTCGCCCGCGCCGCCTCACGCGACGACATGCGGCCCGTCCTCACCGGCGTCTTCGTCACCGCCAGCGGCAAGGAGATGACGATGGTCGCCACCGACTCCTACCGGCTGGCGGTCAATCGGACCGAGCTCGACTCCGACCTCGGCGGCGAGCTGGAGGCGAACATCCCCGCCCGGGCCCTGCGGGAGCTGGGGCGGATTCTCTCCGCCGAGGGTGCCGGCGAGACCTCGATCTCGCTGCTCCCCAACCAGGCCGTATTCGTGGCAGGGTCGATCCTCCTCTCGACGAGGCTGATCGACGGCCAGTTCCCCAACTTTCGACAACTCCTGCCGGAGTCCTACGAGCACGACGTGCGACTGCCGCGCTCGGACTTCCTCGACGTCACCCGCCGGGTCAGCCAGCTGGCGCAGCGCAACGCGCCCTTGCGGCTCTCGTTCGAGTCGGGGGAGCTGACCGTGGCGGCGGAGACGCCCGACGTCGGCGACGCGCGGGAGACGATGCCCGCCGCCTTCGAGGGCGAGGCGCTGGAGATCGGGTTCAATCCGGAGTTCCTGCGCGAGGGAATCGAAAGCGTGCAGGGCGATGAGGTGCTGGTGCGGCTGATCTCGCCGCTGCGGCCGGGGTTGCTGGAGCCGGTGGAGGGGGACGACTTCCGCTACCTGGTGATGCCGATCCGCCTCAACGTCTGAGCGATGGTCGCGCGCTCGAGGTGAGCGGCACGTGCTCGTCACCGCGATCGAGGCCAAGCCGCTGCGGAGCCTCGAGCAGGTTCGGATCGAGCTCGCGCCGGGGATCGTCAGCGTCATCGGCCCCAACGGGGTCGGCAAGACCAACCTGATCGAGGCGCTCTACTTCGCCCTCACCGGCCGCTCGTTCCGGACCTCAGACCGCCGCGACCTGATTCCCTTCGGCGGCAGCCTCGCCCGGGCCGAAGCGACGATCCGCGACGAGGACGGGATCGAGCACACCCTGATGGCGGCGATCAGCCGCACCGAAGGCCGCCGCCACCTGCTCGACGGCAACCCCGCCGATCCGGCGACGCTGGCCCGTCACCGCCCTCCGGTGGCCGTGTTCGCTCCCGACCGACTGGCGCTGGTGAAGGGGCCGCCGGCGGAGCGGCGAGCCCACCTCGACGGCTTCCTCGCCGCCCGCTGGCCCGCGCGGGGGGAGCTGCGCAAGCGTTACGGCCAAGCCGTCGCCCAGCGCAACGCCCTGCTTTCGCGGCTGAGCGCCGGCTACGGCTCGCCGGAAGACCTGCGGATCTGGGATGCGGGAATGGCCGATGCCGCGGCGCCGTTGATCGAGGCGCGAGCGGAGGCGGTGGGCGAGCTGGCGGGTCCCTTCGCCGCCGCCGCGGCGGAGCTGGGTCTGGCGGAGGCGACGCTGGAGTACGCGCCGCGGGCGGAGGGCTCGGCGGAGCAGCTGCGAGCCGGCCTCGAGGAGCGGCGCGACCAGGACATCCGCATGGGCCGCAGCTCCTGGGGCCCCCACCTCGACGAGCTGAAGCTCTCCGCCGCCGGCCGCTCGCTGCGCAGGTACGGATCGCAGGGCCAGCAGCGGGTCGGTCTCCTCGCCCTTCTCTTCTCCGAGCGGGAGGCGCTTTTGGAGGCGCGCCGGGTCACCCCGCTGCTTCTCCTCGACGATGTGATGAGCGAGCTCGATCCCGGCCGCCGCGAGCGCCTGGTCGCCCGCCTCGGCGACGGCGGCCAGGTGTTGATCACCGCCGCCGACGAAGAGTCGGTGCCCGCCGCGGCGTTGGCGACGGTGGTGAGAATGCCGCCACCGCAGACGGAAAGTGCCGCCGCGTGAGCCGGCGCCGCGCACCACGGCCGGCCGTGGATGCCCTGCAGGCGGCGCTGCAGCGGGCCGCCCCGAAGACGCCCTTGGCGGCGGTCCAGGCGGTCTGGTCCAAGGTGGTGGGGGAGTACCTCGCTGCCGTCGCCGTACCGGTATCCGAACGAGCGGGAACCGTGACCGTGGAGTGCGCGGACGCGGTCTCCGCGCAGGAGCTCGACCTGATGCAGGAGACCTTTTTGCAGCGTCTTCGCGAGGAGCTTGGAGACCAGGCGCCGCGGGCGCTCCGCTTTCGGGTCAACTCCGAGCGCTTCTAGACACTATTTTTCCACGATTTGCAGGGAAGTTTGACTTTCCCGGCAGCTTGTCCGGCGCCTCGAACTGGTATTCTTATGGCAACTCGCATCGTGCCCCGGCCGAGGTGGAGCGATCCAGATTCAGCGCTCCTGCAAGTCGGGGTTTTTCGTGTCAACCGGAAGGGACTCATTGCCTGAGAAAAAAGCCAGCGGCGGCTCCTACGGCGCCAAAGACATCACCGTCCTCGAGGGTCTCGAAGCGGTCCGTAAACGCCCCGGCATGTACATCGGCTCGACGGGGCCGCGCGGTCTGCACCACCTCGTCTACGAGATCGTCGACAACTCCGTCGACGAGGCCCTGGCCGGTCACTGCGACAGCGTCAAAGTCGTCCTGCACCCCGACAACTCCTGCACGGTCGAGGACAACGGGCGCGGGATCCCGGTCGAGACGATGGAGAAAGAGGGGCGCCCCGCGGCCGAGGTCGTGCTGACCGTCCTCCATGCCGGCGGCAAGTTCGGGGACGGCGGCGGCTACAAGGTCTCCGGCGGCCTTCACGGCGTCGGCGTCTCCGTCGTCAACGCCCTTTCCGAGCGCCTGCACCTGCAGATCAGCCGCGACGGCCACGTCTGGTCGCAGGACTACGAGCGCGGCAAGCCGCAGACCGACCTCGTCAAGGGCGAGGCGACGAAGGCCCACGGCACCCAGATCACCTTCCTGCCCGACCTCGAGATCTTCGAAGAGATCGGCTTCGACTTCGAGACCCTGGCCGAGCGACTGCGGGAGACGGCGTTCCTCACCCGCGGCCTGAAGATCGAGCTGGTCGACGAGCGCGGCGAGACCAACAGCGTCACCTTCCAGTACGAGGGCGGGATCGAGGACTTCGTCCGCCACCTCAACGCCAACAAAGAGACCCTCAACCGCAAGCCGATCTACTTCGAGGGGAGCAAAGAGGAGGGCGAAGTCGAGATCGCGATGCAGTGGAACAACTCCTACCAGGAGTCGATCTTCAGCTTCGCCAACAACATCAACACCCACGAGGGCGGCACCCACATGTCCGGGTTCCGGGCCGCCCTCACCCGCACCCTCAACGCTTACGCGCGGGCCAAAGGCCTGCTCAAAGACAAAGACGACAACCTCGCCGGCGAGGACGTGCGCGAGGGGTTGACCGCGGTGATCTCGGTCAAGCTCCACGACCCCCAGTTCGAGGGGCAGACGAAGACCAAACTCGGCAACCCGCCGATCAAAGGGCTGGTCGAGGAGACGGTCAACCGCAAGCTCTCCGAGTTCCTCGAGGAGAACCCGCCCGAGGCGCGCAAAGTGATCAGCAAGACGATCGACGCCGCCCGGGCGCGCGCGGCGGCTCGCAAAGCCCGCGACCTCACCCGCAAGTCGGCGCTGGAGAACTCGACCCTCCCCGGCAAGCTCGCCGACTGCACGGTGAAGGATCCGAGCCTGGCCGAGATCTTCGTGGTCGAGGGTGACTCCGCCGGCGGCTCGGCGAAGCAGGCGCGCGACCGCAACACCCAGGCCGTGCTGCCGCTGCGCGGGAAGATCATCAACGTCGAGAAGAGCCGCATCGACAAGGTCCTGGCCAACAACGAGATCCAGGCCCTGATCACGGCCATCGGCACCGGCGTCCACGACGAGTTCAACATCGAGGAAGCCCGGTACCACAAGATCGTGATGGCGACCGACGCCGACGTCGACGGCGCCCACATCCGCACCCTCGTTCTCACCTTTCTCTACCGGCAGATGAAGGAGCTGATCGAGGCGGGCTACGTCTACATCGCCAAACCGCCGCTCTACCGGGTCAAACAGGGCAACCAGGAGACCTACCTCGAGCGCGAGTCCGAACTCGAAGAGCTGCTCCTGCGCGACAAGATCGAGGAATTCGAGCTGGTCGACGCCACCGGCGAGAGCCGCAAGCTGACCGCCAGCCGCTGGCAGGCCTACATCCGGCGCTCGAAGGAGTACGAGGGCTGGGGCTCTTCACTGCAGGCCGATTTCGGCCACGAGGTGGTCCGCTTCCTCGAGGAGTCGAGCCTGCTCGACGAACAGGTGGCGACGGTCGCCGCCGCCCGCGAGGTCCTGCAGCGCGGCGGCGGCGCCAACGAGCCGTTCGACACCGAGGTGGTGGAGAGCAGCGACGAGCTGGTCGTCGTCAAGGCGATCGAGCGCCAGAGCGGCCTGGCCCGCACCCACCGGCTGCCCGCGACCCTCTTCGAGCACCACGACTACCGCAAGTTCGCCGAGGTCCACGCCGCCCTGCTGAAACAGGTCGGGCGGCCGCCGTTCGAGATCAGCCGCGGCGAGCGGCGCAACGTCGCCCTCTCCTTCGAGGCTCTCCGGGGCGCCGTCCTCGAGCTCGCCCGCCACGGCGTCCAGCTGACCCGCTTCAAGGGCCTGGGCGAGATGAACGCGAAACAGTTGCGGGAGACGACGATGGATCCGGCCTCACGGACGCTGGCGCGGGTGACGCTCGAAGACGCGACCGCCGCCGACACGATCTTCTCGATGCTGATGGGAGACCAGGTCGGTCCCCGGCGGGACTTCATCGAGACCCACGCCAAAGAGGTCAAGTTCCTTGACGTCTAGAGCGACGACGAGCAAAGGGAGGGTGCGCTGATGGCGCTCGACGCTCTGACCGGCAACATCGAGGACCGCGCTCTCGAGCAGGAGATGCGCTCCTCCTACCTCGATTACGCGATGAGCGTGATCGTCGGCCGGGCGCTGCCGGACGTGCGCGACGGGCTGAAGCCGGTGCACCGGCGGGTGCTCTACGCGATGCACGACATCGGCCTGCAGCCGACCCGGCCGTACCGTAAGTGCGCCTTCATCGTCGGCGAGGTGATGGGCAAGTACCACCCGCACGGCGACTCGGCGATCTACGACACCTTGGTGCGGATGGCGCAGGACTTCTCGCTGCGCTACCTGCTGGTCGACGGCCAGGGCAACTTCGGCTCGATCGACGACGACCCGGCGGCGGCGATGCGGTACACCGAGGCCCGCCTCGGCCGCCTCGCGACCGAGCTGCTGCGGGACATCGACGCCGACACCGTCGACTTCGGCCCCAACTACGACGAATCGACCCAGGAGCCGCAGGTCCTGCCGGCCCGCTTCCCCAACCTGCTCGTCAACGGCACCTCGGGGATCGCGGTCGGGATGGCGACCAACATCCCGCCCCACAACCTCGGCGAGGTCGCCGGCGCGGTCGCGGCCTACATCGACAACCCGCAGATCGACCTCGAGGGCCTGATGCAGCACATCAAAGGCCCCGACTTCCCCGGTGGCGGGATCATGAGCATGGAGGGCATCCGCGACGCCTATGCGTCGGGCCGCGGCAGCATCAGGGTCCGCGCCAGAGCGCACGTCGAGCCGCTCAAAGGCGGCAAGGAGGCGATCGTCGTCACCGAGCTGCCGTTCATGGTCAAGAAGGGCGGCGACGGCGGCCTGATCACCAAGATCGCCGACCTCGCCCGCGAGAAGAAACTGGACGGGATCTCCGACCTCCGCGACGAGAGCGACGAACGCTCCGGGATGCGGCTGGTGATCGAGCTCAAACGCGGCGGGCCACCGGCCAAAGTCGTCCTCAACAACCTCTACAAAAAAACCGCGATGCAGTCGACCTTCGGCGCCAACATGGTCGCCCTCGTCGACGGCGTTCCCCGCACCCTCAGCCTGCTGGAGCTGATCCAGCACTACGTCGAGCACCAGCGCGAGGTCGTCACCCGCCGCACCCAGTACGAACTGCGGCGCGCCGAGGCCCGCGCCCACATCCTCGAGGGGCTGCTGGTCGCGCTCGACAACCTCGACGCGGTGATCAAACTGATCCGCGGGTCCGACGACCCGGACGCCGCCCGCGACGGGCTGATGGACCAGTTCGAGCTCTCGCGGGAGCAGGCGCAGGCGATCCTCGACATGCGCCTGCAGCGACTCACCGCCCTGGAGGCGGACAAAGTCCGCGCCGAGCACGCCGACCTGATGGAGCGGATCGGCGAGCTGCGGGCGATCCTCGGCGACGAAGCGAGGGTGATGGGCCTGGTCAAGGACGAGCTGGCGGAAATCGTCGACTCCTACGGCGACGAACGGCGCACCGAACTCGTCCACTTCGAGGGCGACGTCGGGATCGAGGACATGATCGCCGACCAGCAGATGGTGATCTCGCTGACCGCCTCCGGCTACGTCAAGCGGCTGCCACTGGCGACCTACCGCCAGCAGCATCGCGGCGGCGTCGGGGTGATGGGGATGAACCTCAAAGAGGACGACTACATCGCCCACCTCCACATCAGCTCGACCCACGACTACCTGCTCTTCTTCACCAACCGGGGCAAGGTCTACCGGCTCAAGGTCTACGAGCTGCCGGAGGGGTCGCGGACCTCGAAAGGCAGCTCGCTGCGCAACCTGCTGCCGCTGCGCGAGGGCGAGCGGGTGATGGCGGTGATCCCGACCCGCGACTTCAAGGAGAACAAGTACCTCGCCTTCGCCACCGCCCAGGGCCTGATCAAGAAAACCGAGTTCCTCGCTTACAACACGCCGATCCGCGCCGACGGGATCATCGCGATCAAGGTCCGCGACGGCGACGAGCTGGTCCAGGTGCGGCTGACCTCGGGCGAAGACGACATCCTCATGGTCTCCCACTCCGGCCACGCCTCCCGCTTCTCCGAGGAGCACGTGCGGACGATGGGCCGCGACACCAGCGGCGTCAAAGGGATGAACGTCTCCGGCAAGGACAACCGGGTGCTGGCGATGGACATCGCCCGCAACGACACCGAACTCTTCGTCGTCACCGAGAACGGCTACGGCAAGCGCACCCCTGTATCCGAGTACCCGGTCAAGGGCCGCGGCACGAAAGGCGTTCTCACCATCAAGCTGACCGAGAAGAAGGGCGGCCTCACCGGCGCCCTGATCGTCGGCGAGCACCAGGACCTCCTCTTCATCTCCCAGAACGGCATGGTCCAGCGCACCTCGGTCGGTGGCATCTCCCAGATGGGCCGCTCGACCCAGGGCGTCAAGGTGATGAACATCAAGGACGACGACCGCGTCAGCGCCGTCGCCCTGGTGGTCGAGTCCGAAGAATCGGACCCCGCCGCAGCGGCGGAGGCCGACGGTCGGGAGCCGCTGGTCGAGGCTCCGCCCGACGGCGCCGGCTCTTAACTGCGGTTAGCGAGGGCTGTTCCGTTAGGCTCGTAAAGTCGGCGGGCCCGTGCGAGTTGCTGGTGCATTTCATTAGCAGCCGCGCGCCAGTCCCAACTTTTAGATCCGAGAGGACCCGCGAGCCAGCGGCGGAGATACTGGGAAGGTAGCTCCGAGACTGGCCTAACGTAGCTCTGCCCACCAAATCTGAGCAGCAAGTAGTTACCAAACTCTCGTTCCGGTAGGTAACAGCCCTTGGGAAGTGTAGACCACTCCCCTAGAGCGTCTGGCTCGGGAAGGGGAGGCAACACAAAGCTCTGTGGAACCGCAAGGAGGTGCACGTGGGCGTGACTTATTCCACATCCTCCACTCCGTCCAGAGTGATCATTCATTCCGTGCTCAAATACAAGGGCTCTCGATCTAGCGCTGGTCATGAGAAGCGTGTGTTGCTCGATAAGTTCCTCTGCCCGTTGCTTCTCTTGAGGTGCGAGGTGAGCGAACGAAGGCACGTGGAGCCTGGGCACAAGAAGAAGGTGATTGTCGGTTAAGGCGCCTCGGGAGGGAGTGACGTAGAACTCGCCATCTTGCCATCCGATCCGCTCCGCTAATAGAGCTTCTGATCTCTCATCTGGGGTGCAAAAGCAGCAGCTAGTCATGGATCTCTTCCTGACGCAGTTCCGCCTCGCTCTGTTTCTCGGGCTGCTCTTGTTGGAGTTTGGCAAGAAGCTTGCGCAGATCCTCGATCCTCGATCCGTCGATTTCTTGAGACCACTGGTCGCCAGCAATCTCTTGGTAATTGCCCATGTACTTCTTTGCCAAACTGGGTTTTGCTTCTTTTCCTTTGCGAAAGCGAGCAAACAGTCGTTCGTAGCGGGGGGTAGATTGGCGAAGGACCACACCGGGAGCGCTTAGGTTTAGCTGGCCTGCCAGGTAATGCGTTACCACCATGTAGTCGTCGGTCAAGCTGAGCCCGCAGGTGGGCACAGTGTGGTACTCCCGCATCGAAAACCGCTCCCTTTGTGCTGGCTCTAGCTCCTCCCGAAGCTCCCAAAAAAAGACGATGGATTCACAAGTGTCCCTCCGCAAGCCCCGACTGCCTTCCTCTTTCTCACGGAGCCTTGCGAGCTCATGCTCGGGATTCAGCCAAAGAAACTCAACCTCGGACTTCTTTGAGTTCAAAGCGGATGTAAGTGCTTCCCGAGTTTCCTCCTTGGCCCCGGTGCTGCTTAGGTAGCCGTGGTTTGCCATACCGAGGACCCGGAACTCACGCCTCGTATTGGCCAAGAGTTCAGGCCAGAGCTCTTCGTCGAGATCCTTGCGGCGATCATTGAAGATTTGCTGTACTCCGAGATCTAGGATCCGTTGAGCGAACTCCTCGCGCTCGACTGCCGTGAACGCTAGGCCAACAGCTGCCAGTATCGAAGTCGCGATTCCGAGCAGAATTACGCCCGGTCGAGTGTCAGGTCTTAGGAACCAACCAGCGATCAGTAGACAGACAGCGACCAGACCAGCAATCACCAGCGTCCGCCGACGAAGGGCGAACAGTCCCGCGGTTAGGCTGTCAGGCTGGGACTTCAAGGGGCTGGGCTAAACGGCGAGCCGAACAGGCCGCAACCAACCAAGATCTTTTAAGACGTCTCGAACTACGTCACTCAGATCGAGTCGGTGTAGCTCGGACCGGCTACAAAACCGAACCTCTTTAAGGTCAGAGGAGGCTAGGAGGTCCCCATCCACGACCAGCGCTTCGTTAAAGATGATGATGCGATGCTCGTTGGGAGCGTCGATTATCTCTTTGACTAGGGCCCTTCCGGCAAGCTCGATCTCCAAGCCGGTCTCCTCTCGGATCTCCCGCTTCGCCGCCTCCTCGACACTCTCGAAAGGCTCGATCTTGCCCCCAGGGAGTACCCACTTTCCACGGTTGGGTTCCTTCCCTCGGACCCCCAGCAGCACGCGGTCTTCCTGAGCGACGATGACGGCACTTCCGATTCGAGGAAACTGCTTCTCGCCCATAGCCAACCTCCCTTTCATGTGCTTGCGCCCATATAAGCGCCCAATCCGGCAGAATCTTGGGCAAGAATGTCACTAGAGCCGGACAGCATCCGAGGAGTACCGGAGAAAGACATGCTCCGTTTGATCAATGTGAAGCGCTCGACCTGGCAGAACTGGGTTCGAGGCGAACTCCTTAACTCGGCGGACAACGGCGTCTATCGCGAGAAGGATGTGGTCGAGGCATTCATTGCAGCGTTGCTGGTTTCCGCCCTGGGTTCCCCACGAGAGGCCAGAGCCGCACTCTTGCCGATGCGGACGGATCTTCTCGACGAACTCATGAGCCCTAAAGGGGAAGGGAAAACGCTCGTAATCGAGCCGAGGCTCTTGAGGCTCAGGTTGCTTGCCGAAGACGCACCGCTCCAAGAGGCGCTGACACCAGGCGAGATATGTATGGCAATTCCGCTGGCGGATTCAGTCCGAAGACTTCGCGAGGATTTTTGGCGGTTTGCCAACGCCCAGTCAGAGCCCTCAGCAGGTCAGCGGTCGCGAAAAGCTCGTAGGCGGCGCGTCTCTCAGCAGGACCATCACCATTGACGGTCCATCCGGCTCGGGAAAGTCCTCAGTGGGAGCTGCGCTCGCCACGAAACTAGGGTTTCGTTTTCTCGATTCGGGCCTTGTCTATCGGGTATGCGCGGTAGCCGCCCTGGAAAATGGGGTTGAGCTTCGGAGCAAAGCATCCGTCTGTGGCTTTGCCCACGGATTGAAATTCTCTCTCGTCCCTCGGACGGGTGGTCATGAGGTTGACGACGATGAGTTGAGAAGCGACCAAGTCGCGGAAGCCGCCTCTCTAATCGCACAGCACCAACCCGTCAGAGAGGTTTTGACGGCGCAGATTCGGGCTGACCTCGCGGAGGCTCCGTACGTGGTGGTCGGGCGAGATGCTGGAACCAACATTGCTCCAGAGGCGCGCCGCAAGATCTACCTAACCGCCGCACCTGCAGTTAGAGCACGTCGTCGAGCAGCTGAACTGGGGCATCCCACCGAGAAGGTCCAGCCAGTGATGGAGCGGCGTGATAAGCGCGATCAACAGCGATCAGGCGTTCTTTCGCCGCAAGATGACACCCTGGTGATTGATACGTCGGACAAAGCCTCTAGCCGGATCGTGGAGACGCTCCTAGCGTTCGTCGAACTTGGGCCTACGCCGCCTGCGGCAGGTACTGCTGCCAGGCGGCCGGGATCTTTGGGCTCGCCACCTGGATGAAGACGGTCGGCGGTGGAGCCTTGGGGACGGTCGCCGGGTGCATTTCGATTTCGCGGGGGAGGCGGTTGCCCTTGCGGCGATTGCAGGGAGGGCAGGCGGCGACGATGTTCTCCCAGACGGACTTGCCGCCGCGGGAGCGGGGGATGACGTGGTCGACGGTGAGGCCGGCCTTGGTCGAGCCACAGTACTGGCAGGTCCAGGAGTCGCGGGCGAGGACGGCGCGGCGGGTGATCTTGCGGCGGTGGGCCTCGCGGGGGATGCGGACGTAGTTGGTGAGGCGGATCACGTCCGGACGCTCCATCGTCATGTGCTCGGAGTGGAGGGCGGCGCCGTCGCGGCGCTCCAGCAATTCGGCCTTTTCCTTCAGCAGCAGGACAGCGGCTCGTCTCAACGTGCAGACGTTGATCGGCTCATACGTCGCGTTAAGTACCAGCACCCTGGCCATTGCTTGAAGAAGATTGTAGGGCGCGCGGGCCTCGGCGCCCTCAATTCACCGGATAGGAGCCGAGGATGCGGGTCGATTCGGCCTTCTTGCGCAACTCGGCGATCGCCTCGGCGACGGCGGGATCGCCCTCTTTGCCCTCGAGATCGCAGAAGAACATGTAGCGCCCGAGGCCCTGCCGCAGCGGCCGCGACTCGATCCGCGAGAGGTTGATGCCGCGGCTCGAGAACTCGCTCAGGGCGTCGACCAGAGCGCCGGGGTGGTCCGCCCCCAGCTCGGAGAAGACCAGGGAGGTCTTCCAGATCGAGGCGCTGTCGCCGGCGTTCTGCTCAGCTCCCTTGGGGGCGATCCAGACGAAGCGGGTGACGTTGTCGGCTGAGTCCTCGACTCCCTCCAGCAGCAGCTCGCAGCCGTAGAGCTGGGCCGCCGCCCGCGCTCCCAACGCCGCCCAAGGTCGCGAGGACTCGCTGACCATCCGCACCGCCGCCGCGGTGCTGCTGACGCTGCGAAGTTCGATTCCCGGCAGCCGCTCCCGCAGAAAGCGCGCGCACTGCGCCAGCGGCTGGGGATGCGAGAGCACCGCCTCGACGTCCTCGAGCCCCACGCCCTCGCGGGCGATCAGGTGAACCCGGACCCGGTAGTCGTGCTCGCCGACGATCGTCACCCCGTCGACCTCAAACGCGAGCGCATCCAACGTCGGCCGCACCGACCCCTCCAACGAGTTCTCGATCGGCACCAACGCCCTGTCGGCCTCCCCCCGCTCGACCGCCAGAATCGCATCAGGGATAGTCGGCGCCCGCAGCGGCTCGAAGCCCCCAGCTGGAATCGCCTCCCCGAGCGCATCCTCGGTGAAGGTCCCTGCTGGTCCTAAGTAGGCGATCCGCATCGGCGGATCAAAGCAGAGGCCTCTCCCAAACGCCTTATTCGACCAGCAGCGTGTAGGTCGCTTCGTTGTTGGTGGCGACTTCCTCGCCGGCCACCGGTTCGGCTTCGACTTCGAGCGTGACTTCGCCGCTTGGCGTCGGCGTCAGCGGGATCGTCGCCGTGCCTTCTTCGCCGGCGGCGAGTTCGTCGATTTCGCCCTTCAGCGTGTTGCCTTCGACGGTCACCGAAACGGAGATGCCGTTCTCGGTCGATTCGCCCTGGTTCTGCACGGTGACTTCGACTTCGACGCCTTCTTCGCCGGAGACCGTGGTCGCTCCGCCTTCGACCAGTTCGGAGCCGTTGACGCTGACCGTCCCGAGCCCGAGCCCGTGAACGCCCGGCGTGGCCGAGCCGCTGTTGCCGCTGATCGCCCCGAGCGCGTCGCTGACCGTGCTCTCTTCGAGCCACTTTTCGTCAACCAGAACCGTGCTCTTCGGCAGGTCGTCGCCGGAGATGCCGTTGTCGGCGAGGACGCCGTCGACTTCCGGCCGCACCACGGTTTCGTAAACGACGTCGCTGGCCAGCAGGGTCTGCATCTGCTTGGCGATCGCCGCCATCGCCTTCTCGGCGCCGGCGTCGCCGAGGGCGGTCGGCATCTTTTCGGCGATCTGGTCCATCGCGCTGGCGCGCAGCTCGTAGACCAGCTCGAGGTTCCGCTGCGGCCCGCTCATGTCGCCCGGCGCGCTCAGGTCTTCGACTCGGGCGCGGTAGCCGTCCATGGCGCTGCGGTCGGCGTTGACCTCGTTGACGAAGTCGGTGACCGAGGAGCTGCCCGGGTCTTCGAGCTTGGCGAAGAAGCGTTTGCTGGTCTGTTCGGTCCCTTCGAGGATCTCCGTCACCTTGCGCGAGTAGTCGCTGAGTTCGGAGTTGGCGCGGGCGTCGAGGCAGCCCTTCACCCCGAGCACGATCAGGATCAACAGCAGCAGACCGCCGCCGAGGGCGAGCCCGCGCCGGAGCATGATCTGCTGGCGCTCGGGGCGGCGTTTCGGGCGCTGGCGGCGGGGCGAGCGGCGTGAGGCGAAGTCCTCCACGGGGCGGAGAGTATGAACATCGGCAGCGCGATGACGCCAGATGACCCCGCAAACGGTGGGTTTTTCCCAGCCAGGCGCAGGAAACCGGGGGTGACGCGGCGAAGTTGATGCCGCCATGGTCGGCTCGCTCGTGCTCAACCGGTTCCTGATCGAGCGCCGCATCGGCAGCGGCGGCTTCGGCGTCGTCTACGAGGCTTGGGACGGCCGGCTCGAGCGTCCCGTCGCCGTCAAGGCGATCGAGCAGCGGGGGGAGGCGGGCCGCCGGGTCCTGCGCGAGGCCCAGGCCGCGGCGCGGCTCAACCATCCCGGCATCGTCACCCTCTACGAGATGGGGGAGGAGGACGGCAACGCACTGCTCGTGACCGAGCTGGTTGAGGGCTCGACCCTGGCGCGGCTGGCCCACGATGGCGAGCTCTCCGACCGCGAGATCGGCGAGATCGGCGCCGATCTCTGCGAGGCACTTGACCACGCCCACTCCCGCGGCGTCGTTCACCGCGACATCAAGCCGCAGAACGTGCAGGTGATCGAGGACACCGAGGTGCGGGCGAAGCTCATGGACTTCGGCGTCGCCCACCTCGCCGGCGACTCGCCGCTGACCGCCGCCGGCGACGTCGTCGGCACCCTCGCCTACATGTCGCCCGAGCAGGCCGAGGGGAAGCCCGCCGGCCCCGAGGCCGACGTCTACTCGCTCGCCCTCACCCTGTACGAGTGCTGGAGCGGCGAGAACCCGCACCGCCGCGCCACCCCGGCCGCCACCGCCCGCGCGATCGGCGGCCGCGCCCGGCCGCTGCGCCGCCTCCGCCCCGACCTGCCGCGAGAGCTCGCCGACACCGTTGACGCCTGCCTGGCGCCGCGGCCCAACCACCGTCCCTCGCTGGAGGAACTCGGCACCGCGATCGAGGACTCGCTGGAAGCGCTCGCCGAGCACGTCCCCTACTCGCGCGGCCACGTGGTCACCCGCTTCGGCGCCCTCGCCGCCGCGGCGACGGTCGGCGGCTTCCTCGCCCTGCACGGAGCGGCGCTCCCATAGTGGTCGCCTCCGTCCTCTTCAGACCCGATCCCTAGGATTTCCCCATCGGCGCGCTCAGTCGTTTGGAGTCGATGTTCGAAGGCCTCGTCGAGGGGGTCTTCAGCCGTGCCTTCAGCTCGGAGGTGCAGCCGGTCGAACTGGCGCGCAAACTGGCCAAGGAAATGGACGCCCACAAGACCGCCTCGGTCCAGCGCGTCTACGTGCCCAACGAGTACACGGTCTTCCTCTCGCGCCAGGACCGCGGCAAGCTCGAAGGCTACGAGCGCTCGCTCGAGCAGGAGCTCTCCGGCTACCTGCTGGAGCACGCGCGGCGGCGCAGCTACGACCTCCTGACCCGGCCGCAGGTCGACTTCGAGACCGACGAGCGGCTGCGGCTCGGCGAGTTTGGGATCCAGGCCCGCCTGGTCAAGCCACCCGCCCACGAGGGGGCGGCGCCCGAACAGGGGGAAGAGGGGCACACCATGGTCTACTCCGCCGTCCGCGAGCGCGACCGCGACCGGCCGAAACGGCCCGAGCAGGCGGTCGGGGCGCTGGTCTCGACCCGCGCGGTCGTCACGCTGCAGGACCGCCGTTACGTGCTCGAGGGCCCGCGGGCGACGATCGGGCGCTCGAAGTCGGTCGAGTGCGTGCTCTCCGACCCCAACGTCAGCCGCCGCCACGCGGAGCTGCGGCGCGACGAGAACGGCGACTGGCAGATCGCCGACCTCGGCTCGACCAACGGGATCAAGGTCAACGGCCGCCGCGTCCCCTCCACCCGGCTCAGCCCCGGTGACCAGGTCACCGTCGGCACCACCACGTTCACCTTCGACATCGAGCAGTAGCGGCTTCTGCCGCCCTCATTAAGGTGCTGGACGCGTGGACTATGACCCGATAAGCGTCGCCCTCAAATTCGGCTTCCTCGCCGTCCTCTACCTGTTCGTGCTCGTGATCGCGCGGAGCGCGATCAAGGACCTGCGCCGGAGCACCGCGCCGGCCCCCGACGCCACCGGTTTCCACGCCGCGCCGGCCTTCGCGGAGGCGCCGCGGCGGGGGGCCGACGGCTGGCTCATCGTCGAGCGCGGCGGCGGCCTCGAGCAGGGGCAGCGCTTCGACCTGATCGGAGGCCTCTCGATCGGCCGCTCGAAGGAGGCCGATGTGCGGATCGACGATCGCTACGCCTCCAGCCTCCACGCCCGGGTCTTCTCGCGCGAGAACCGGTTCTACGTCGAGGACATGAACTCGACCAACGGGACCCTGCTGAACGGCGCCACCCTGAATGGGGAGGCGGAGCTGATCGACGGCGATGCCGTGCAGATCGGGGACACGGTCTTCCGGCTCGAGGTGGGGTGAGCCGGTGAGTCTGCGGATCGCCGAGGAAGCCGTACGCACCGACACCGGGCGGCAGCGCAACGCCAACGAGGATTCGCTCTTCGTCGAGGCGCCGCTGTTCGTGGTCGCCGACGGGATGGGCGGCGCCCAGGCCGGCGAGGTCGCCTCGCGGGCGGCCGCGGAGAGCTTTGCCCAGAACCTCCCCGCGGCGCCGCCGGAGCGGCTGCTGGAGGAGACGATCACCGGTGCCAACCGGACGATCCACGAACTCGCCCGCAAGGACCCGAGCCTGGCCGGGATGGGGACGACGACGACCGCGGCGCTGGTCGATCTCGACAGCGAAGAGGTGGCGATCGGCCATGTCGGCGACAGCCGCGCCTACCGGCTGCGGGGCGGCAGGTTCGAGCAGCTGACCCGCGACCACTCGCTGGTCGAGGAGATGCGCCGCAAAGGCCAGCTGACCGACGCCCAGGCCGAGGACCACCCGCAGCGTTCGATCATCACCCGGGCGCTGGGTCCCGAACCCGAGGTCGAGGTCGACCTGCAGACGGTTCCCGCCCAGGCCGGCGACGTCTTCCTGATCTGTTCCGACGGCCTGACGACGATGCTCGACGACGCGAAAATCGCCCACATCCTCAGCCGCGCCACCTCGCTGCAGAGCGCGGTGCGGGCGCTGGTCGACGAAGCCAACCGGGCCGGCGGGCGCGACAACATCACCGTCGTCCTCTTCCGGCTCGAGGGTGGCGAGGACGACGGGGCCGCGGGTTCTTCGGCCCGGGAAGGCGCGACCCTGATCGGTGGCGACGCCGAGGCCGCCGGCCTGACCGCGACCGAGGTCCGCAAGCGGGCCGCCGCCGAGGCGGCGCGCAAACGCCGCGAGGAAGTCGATGCGCGCCCGCGCCGCCGCGGCCTGCGGACGGCGCTGAAGGTGCTGGTGCCGTTGCTGCTGATCGCCGCGCTCCTCTTCGGCGCCTGGTACGGCAACCGCCAGATCTGGTTCCTCGGCACCGACGACGCCGGCCGCGTCGCCCTCTACCGCGGCGCCCCTTACGAGCTGCCCTTCGGGATCGACCTCTACAGCGAGCGCTACTCGAGCCCGATCCAGACCGGGTCCCTGCCGGCGCGGCGCCAGGACGCGGTCACCGGCCACGACCTGCGCTCCCGCGGCGACGCCGTCTCCCTGCTCGAAGAAATCGAAAAGACCGCGGGGCTTCCTTGAGGGGATGTCGCCGATGACTGCGAGGAACCGGGAGCTCTTCGCCCTGGTTCCGGTCGCGATCCTGCTGACCGCCGGCTTTGCCGCCGTCTTCGCCCAGGAGAACGCCGAACTCGGCAACCTCAGCCTCATCTACGGCGCCTACTTTCTGGCGCTCTGCCTCGCCACCCACGTCTTCCTGCGGATCCGCCTCCCCAACGCCGATCCCTACCTCTTCCCGCTGATGGCGACGCTGACCGCGTTCGGGCTGGTGATGATCTACCGGATCGACGAAAGCCTCGCCCGCGACCAGGCCAACTGGTTCGTCCTCGGGCTGGTCCTCTTCGCCCTGACGATCTGGTTCCTGCGCGACTACGAGGTGCTCGAGCGCTACCGCTACACGATCGCCGTCGTCGGCCTGCTGCTGCTGCTGGCACCGCGGCTGCCGGGAATCGGCCAACAGGTCAACGGCGCCTACCTCGGGGTGAAGATCGGCCCGCTCGCTTTCCAGCCGGCCGAGTTCACCAAGCTCGCGATCGTCGTCTTCCTCGCCAGCTACCTGCGGGAGCACCGCGAGGTCCTAATCGTCGGCGCCCGGCGAGTGCTCGGGGTGACGCTGCCGCCGCTGAAGCACTTCGGGCCGATGCTGGTCGTCTGGGGTGCCTCGATGTTCATGCTCGTCTTCATCCGCGACCTCGGCAGCTCGCTGATGTTCTTCGCCGCCTTCCTCGCCCTGCTCTACGTGGCGACCGGCCGCTTCTCGTTCGTCGTCATCGGGATGGCGATGTTCCTGGTCGGCGCCTGGTTCTTCGCCAGCACCGTCCCCCACGTCCACGAGCGGGTTGAGATCTGGCTCCATCCCTACGAATCGGCTCAGGAAAGCGGCTACCAGATCCTGCAGTCGATCTTCGCCCAGGCCGACGGCGGCCTCTTCGGCAAAGGGTTCGGCCAGGCGCTGATCAACATCCCCGGCACCCATCCGCCGGCGCGGCTGCTGCCGGCGGCGGAAACCGACACGATCTACGCCCTGATCGTCAACGAGCTCGGCCTCTTCGGCGCCTGCGGCCTGATCCTCACCTACCTGCTGATCACCGCCCGCGGCTTCAAAGTCGCCCTGCTGGCCAGCGACGGGTTCTCGAAGCTGCTCGCCACCGGACTGACGGCGGTGTTCGCGATCCAGGCGTTCGTGATCATCGGCGGCGTCACCCGGGTGATCCCGCTGACCGGCGTCACCCTCCCCTTCGTCAGCTACGGCGGCAGCTCGATCGTCGCCAACTTCGTGCTGCTGGCGCTGCTGCTGCTGGTCTCCGACCGCGCCCGCCGCGAGGCCGCCGAGCGGGCCGGGACGGTGCCGCTGGGGGTGCCGGCGTGAACCGGCAGATCGTCAAGCTCTTCGCCTTCATCGTCGTCCTCTTCGGCGTGCTGGTCGGCTTCACGTCCTACTGGTCGGTCTTCGCCGCCGAGGCGCTGAAGGAAAAGGACGCCAACAAGCGGCCGCTGCTGGAGCAGCAGCAGATCCGCCGCGGCCGCATCCTCACCGCTGACGGGACGGTGATCGCGAAGTCGGTGGCGAAGGGGAGGGGGACGGAAAAGCGGTTCGTCCGTCGTTATCCGGAAGGTTCCCTCTTCGGCCATCCGATCGGGTACAGCTTCGTGCGCTTCGGCGACTCGGAGTTCGAGCAGTTCCACAACGAAGAACTGGTCGGCGAAGAAAGCGAATTCAGCTCGATCCTCGATGAGCTCACCGGCGGCACCCAGGAAGGCAACGACATCGTCACCAACATCGACACCGAAGCACAACGCACCGCCCTCGCCGACCTCGAGGAAGCCGGCTTCGGCGCCGTCGTCGCGATCGTCCCGCAGACCGGGGAAGTGAAGGTGATGGTCTCGAACGCCCCCTACGATCCGAACCGGGTCCCGTACAACTTCTCGAAGCTGAGTACCAACAACATCGAAAGGCCCCTTTACAACCGCGCCACCCAGGGCCAGTACCCGCCGGGATCGACCTTCAAGGTGGTGACCGCGGCGGCGGGGCTGGAGAGCGGCACGATCACGCCGGAGACGACGATCGACGCGCCGGGCTCGCTGGAAGTGGAAGGGACGCCGCTGCAGAACGACTTCAACGAGGATTTCGGCCCGATCGCCCTCGACACGGCGCTGACCAACTCCGTCAACACCTGGTTCGGCCAGCTCGCCCAGCAGGTGGGGGAGGAGCAGCTGTTCGAGACGATGGAAAAGTTCGGCTTCAACGCGCGGCCGGCGATCGACCTGCCGGAAAACCAGGTCGAACCGAGTGGGGTCTTCGGCGAAGACGGCGAACTCCTGCACGCCAACGACCCGGTCGACCTCGCCCGCCTCGGGATCGGCCAGGAGCGGCTGCTGGCGACGCCGCTGCAGATCGCCGAGGTGGCGGCGGCGATCGCCAACGGCGGCAAGCTGATGAAGCCGCAGATCTGGAAGCGGGTGATCGATCCCGACGGCCGCGTCGTCGACAAGCTCGACCCCTCCGTCTACAGCGAGCCGGTCAGCGGCCAGACCGCCGAAGAGCTGACGACGGCGATGGAAGGCGTGGTCAGCGAAGGCACCGGCACCAACGCGGCGATCCCGGGCGTCAGCGTCGCCGGCAAGACCGGCACCGCGGAAACCCCCGGCAACGAAGCCTGCGGCGGCGGCGCCGAGGAGAACCAGGCCTGGTTCATGGGCTTCGCGCCCGCCGACGACCCGAAGATCGCGATCGCCGCCTCGGTCGAGTGCACCGAACAGTTCGGCAACGACGTCGCGGCGCCGATCTTCCGCGACGTCGCCGAAACGATCTTGAACGGAGAATGACCATGGATACGGAGGCGTCGGGTGGCTGAGGTTCGCGAGGGAAGCGTTGTCGACAAGCGATACCGGGTCCTGCGCCGGATCGGCAGCGGCGGCATGGCCGACGTCTGGCTCGCCGAGGACGCGCACCTGCAGCGGCAGGTGGCGCTGAAGGTCCTGCACAGCCGCTACCTCCAGGACCAGGACTTCATCGCCCGTTTCCAGCGCGAGGCCGAGTCGGCTGCCGGCCTGCAGCACCCGAACATCGTCGCCGTCTTCGACCGCGGCCAGGACGACGGCGTCAACTACATCGCGATGCGCTACGTCGAGGGGCCGACGCTGAAGCAGCTGATCGAACGGGGCCTGACGCCCGAGCAGGCGGTGGCGCTGGTGCGGCAGGTGCTGGAAGGGGCGCGCTTCGCCCACCGCAACGGGATCGTCCACCGCGACCTGAAGCCGCAGAACGTGATCGTCGACGAGGACGGCAAAGCGGTCGTCACCGATTTCGGCATCGCCCGCGCCGGCGTCTCCGAGATCACCCAGACCGGCTCGGTCATGGGCACGCCGCAGTACCTCTCGCCCGAGCAGGCGCAGGGCTTCGAGGTGACCGGCGTCTCCGACCTCTACTCGATCGGGGTGATCCTCTACGAGGCGCTGACCGGCCGGGTGCCGTTCGAAGGCGAAAGCGCGGTGGCGGTGGCGATGAAACAGGTCTCCGAGACGCCGCAGCGGCCGAGCTCGATCAACCCCCAGGTCTCGCCGGCGCTCGACGCCGTGGTGATGCGGGCCCTGGAGAAGGAGCCGGGCAACCGCTTCCAGAGCGCCGACGCTTTCATCGCCGCCCTCGACCAGGCGATGCGGGAACCGGGGGTGGGGCGGGGCACGGCCGCGTTTGCCGCCGCGCCACCGGTCGTCGCCAGCGCCGAGGAGCTGCCGCCGCAGGAAGACCGCCGCCGCAACAACTGGCTCTGGGGGCTCCTGGTCGCGGCGATCGTGATCGGTCTGCTGATCGGCCTGCTGGCGACCCGGGACTCGAGGACCGACGTCCCCAACGTGACCGGCAAGCAGCTCGAATTCGCGATCGCCCAGCTCGAACGCAAGGGCTTCGAGGTCGGCGAAGAAAAGTTCGTCGAACGGCAGTCGCCGAAGAACACCGTGCTCGAGCAGGACCCGCTCCCCGGGTCGGCTGAAGAAGACTGCGCCTTCCTCAGCCTCTTCTGCTCGAAGCCGAAGGTGGACCTGACCGTCAGCGCCGGCCCCGGCAGTGGCGAAGTCCCGAGCACGAACGGGCTGACCGCCGCGGCGGCGACGAAGAAGCTGGAGGCGGCCGGCTTCGAAGTCGCGACGCAGCGGGTCAACTCGAGCTCGGTCGAAGAAGGGCTGGTCGTCTTCTCCGAACCGCGCGGCGGCGACAGCACCACCCACGGCTCGACGGTGACGATCTTCGTCTCCCAGGGACCGAAGCTGGCGAAGGTGCCGGTGCTGGTCGGCGTCCAGCGCGAAGTCGCGGTGCAGCGGCTGAGCGGCCGCGGCCTCAGCCCCAGCGTCTCCGAAGAGGAAAGCCCCTCGCCCAAGGGCCAGGTGATCCGCCAGTCGCCGAGCGCCGGCACGCAGGTGGAACCGGGATCGACGGTGACGCTCGTCGTCTCCAGCGGCGAAGAAGAAGAAAAGGCTGTGAAGGCGCCGAACGTGATCGGCCGCGAACGGCGCGAAGCGGTGGAAGCGATCCGCGCCGCCGGGCTGACGCCGCAGGTCGAAGAAGAAGAAACCGAAGTGCCGAGTCAGGTCGGCCGCGTCACCGACCAGTTCCCGCCGCCGGGCAGCGAACTCGAACCGCGTTCGACGGTGACGATCACGGTCGGCAAGCGGGCGGCCGAACCGGTCGAAGAAGAAGAAGGGGAACTGGAACCGTGAGGGTCGCGGTCCTCTCCGGCGGCCGCTCCTCCGAGCACGACGTGTCGCTGCGCTCGGGCGCGGCGGTCGCCCGCGGTCTGCGCGAGGCGGCCCACGAGGCGGTCGAGGTGACGATCGCCCGCGACGGCTTCTGGCACGCCGCCGGCGCCTCGATCGAGCTGGTCCCCGGCGGCGGCCTGCTCGGCGCCGAAGCGGTCTTCCCGGCCCTGCACGGCGCCTTCGGCGAGGACGGCAGCATCCAGGGCCTGCTCGAGCAGCTCGACGTGCCCTACGTCGGCTCCGACGTCCTCTCCTCGGCGATCTGCATGGACAAGCTGACGCTGAAGCGGCTCTTCGCCGCCCACGGGGTGCCGCAGGTCGAGTTCACCGCGGTCGAGGGCAACGACTGGTGGGGGCGCTGCGAGGCGATGGGGCTGCCGCTCTGGGTCAAGCCCTCGCGGATGGGCTCCAGCGTCGGCATCACCCGGGTCGGCAGGCTCGACGAGCTCGACGCCGCGGTCGAGCGGGCGCTGCGCCACGACCCGCGGGTGATCGTCGAGGCCTCCTCGCCGGGGCGCGAGGTCGAGTGCTCGGTCCTCGGCAACGACGAGCCCGAGGCATCGCTGCCGGGGGAGATCGTCGCCCACGGCACCTGGTACGACTTCGAGGCCAAGTACACCGAGGGCGGGATGGAGCTCCGCGTCCCCGCCCCGATCCGCGACCTGGCCACCGCCAACGTCCGCGAGATGGCGGTCTCCGTCTTCAAGCTCGCCGGCTGCTCGGGCCTCGCCCGCTGCGACTTCTTCGTCGAACCCGACGGCTCCGTCCTCGTCAACGAGATCAACACCATGCCCGGCTTCACCGACACCAGCGTCTACGCCAAGCTCTTCGAGGCCACCGGCATCGGCTACCCCGAGCTCTGCGACCGCCTGGTGCGGCTCGCGGTCGAGCGCCACCAGCAGTCGCGCTCCTACGAGTTCTGAGAAGAGCTCTCCGTGTCCTCTTGATCTGGGACACGCGCGAACTTGATACTGAGACTCCCCCAGTCCAGTTCGGGTGCAATCCCTCGCTTAGCGATCAGGATGTAAGTGGCCACGATCGCGATCACCACCACCACGGCAAGAATCAAAACCACCGCGATGGGAACTCGCGCCAGGGTTCCCGCGAGGGCAAGAACGGCGCTGGGAATGAGGCACCGGATCACACCGCTCCTTCCGATCGTCTTTGATCGATCGAAGAGAGCTTTCCCTCTTTACGCGCGGCCCGGGCAGCGCGGATGCGAAGGATGACCTCCACGTCGGAGTCTCCTTCCAACTCCTTCACCAGTTTGTCGAGATGTGGCTTCAGGAACTCTGCGACAGACGCTTCTTCAGCGGAAGCGGCTGCATCAAGTACAGCGACCATCCTTGCCGGAAGACGCACGTTGATCTGTCTTTGTCCTTCTGCTGGCATTCCGTCTGGAACTCTTCGTACAATCTAGATGGCTACAGCGTAGCCAGATACGTAGGAGAAAGCAATAATGCGGCGAAAGAAGAAGGTTGCCACGAAGCTGGAGATCAAGGTTCGGCAGGCCGGCTTGGAGGACGCCGCCAAGATCGCCCGGCTCCTGCACGACTTCAACGTCGAGTACTCCGAACCGACGCCTTCGGTCGTGGAGCTGACGAAGACGATCGCGCGGCTTCTCGAAGCAGGCGAGATCACGGTCCTCCTGGCGGGTCCCGGGCCGGACGGCCTCTCGCTCTTCCGCTTCCGTCCCGGCATCTGGAGCGCGGGCGAGGAAACGTACCTGCAGGAGCTCTACGTGGTCCCAGCTCTGCGCGGCCGCGGGATCGGGCGCGCCCTGCTCGCGGCGACGATCGCGCTCGCCCGCGAGCGCGGCGCCGACGGGATCGACCTCAACACCGGCGAGACCGACACCGCCGCCCGCGCCCTCTACGAGAGCATGGGCTTCACCAACCGCGAAGGGTCGCCTGACGGCCCTTCGATGCTCTTCTACGAGCGCGAGATCTGAGCCGTCAGCTCGGCGAAGCCGATCCCCGCGGGCGGCTCGACCAGCTCGGGGTGGAAGAGGTGGCCGAGCAGCTCGACCCCGTCGACCAGGCGTGGGCCAGGGCGGGAGAAGGTCGAGGCTCCGTCGACCGCGAAGACCTGGGCGGCGCCGAAGCCGCCGAGCCGCTCGCCGTGGCGGAGGGCCTGGGCGCAGGACTCGTCGAGGTACCAGCCGCAGGGCATCGAGACGACCAGCTCGGGATCGAGGCCGCGCAGGTCCTCCCACTCCACCTGGGGCGACTTCTGCCCCGGGGATCCGGCGACGCTCTCGCCGCCGGCGATCTCGATCATCTCCGGGATCCAGTGGCCGCCGAGGAAGGGCGGCTCGAGCCACTCGAGGGCGAGCACGCGGGGGCGGGGCTCGCCCTCGACCGCGACGCGAACTGCCTCCAATCGCGCTTCCAGCTCGCGGCGCACCGCAGCCGCCCGCTCCGGAACCCCCGCGGCCTCGCCCAGCCGCGTCACGTCCTCGAGCACCTCGCCGAGCGTGGTCGGATCCTGCTGCAGTACGCGGGGTTGGCCCGGCAGCCGCCTCGCCACCTCGACCACGTCGTCGTAGGAGACGGCGCAGACCTCGCAGACCGCCTGGGTGACGATCAGGTCCGGCTCCAGCTCGGCCAGCCGCTTCTCGTCGAGCGTGTAGAGCGCCCGGCCTTCGCCGACCACCTCCTTCACCTTGGCGTCGATCTCGCCGGCCGAGAGGCCCGGTGGCAGCACCGTCGCCGTCAGCTGCGGCAGCTCGGCCGCCGCCGGCGGGTAGTCGCACTCGTGGGTGACGCCGACGACGCTCCCGCCGAGACCGACCGCGAAGAGCATCTCGGTTGCCGAGGGGACGAGGCTGGCGATCCTCATCCCCTCAGCATGACGAGTCGGCGGCTTACGCTCCCGCCGCCAGCAACGCGTTCGCCGCGCCGGCCATCCCGGCCTGGTTGGGATGGATGGGAGCGGCGAGTTCGCCCGGCACCAGCGGTTCAACCCAGCGGGTCGAGCTGCCCTTGCAGGCGTCGTGGCCGATGCTCGCGTTGTACCAGCTGACCAGCGTCGCGCCGGCAGCCGCGGCTTGGGTCGCCAGCATCGAGTTCAGCCGCTGCTCGGTCGAGCGCAGGTAAGGCACGTCGCTGAACCCGATCGGCATCTGCGGCCAGCAGCCGTATCCGGTCTCGGGGAAGATCGCCGGATAGTTGACGACGTAGATGTGGGCCGAGGGCGCCCGCGACTTGATCGCCGCCAGGACCGCAGCGACTTTCGGCGCCGTCGCTTCGATCCGCGCCTTCAGCTGATCGACCCCGCCGGCGTCGTATTTGTCGAGGCAGGGGTGGCTGAACGGGTTGAGCGTGATGCAGCTCTGGGCGACGCTGGAGAAGCCGATGTCGTTGCCGCCGATCGTCAGCGAGACGACCGCCGTGGTCGAGTCGACTGAGTTGAGCTGCGGCGGGTTGGGCCCGTCCGGTTCGACGTTCTGCGGGTTGGTCATGTCGGCGGTGGTGGCGCCGCTGCAGGTCGCATCGCGCAGCGAGAGGCCGATGCTCGGCGCCGCCAGGTGCGGGTAGTTGTGATCTGACTTGAGGCAGCCGAGCGGCAGGGTCGGGTTCGGGATCAGCGGCCCGGCGGCGTAGGAATCGCCGAGCGCGGCGTAGTTGGCCGCCCTCGCCCCGGCAGCGACGACGGCGGCAAGCAGAAGCGCCGCCAGCAGGGCCAGCACGACCGCGGCCGGCCGGCGCATCGGGAATGACTGGATCATCTTCTTCTCTCCTTGATTTGCCCCGCCCGTCCCCCGGCTATATGCTCAAGATACTTAGCGGTAACAAGTAGAGCAAGTTGCTACTGATTTCTTAGTATCTACCAGTCGACCAAGCCCCGGAGGAGAGTCATGCGCCGCGTCCTTGCCGTTGTTTCCTGTGTTCTCAGCTTCTGCGCCGTCGCCGCCGCGCCGGCCTCGGCGGACCTGCCGGTCATCTACAGCGGCGCCTACGGCTACGCGCACACCACCCCGACCGGCAGCCCGCCCGGCGCCAACGACTGGAGCTGCAAACCGAGCGCCGCCCACCCGCGCCCGGTCGTCCTCGTCCACGGCACCTTCGCCGACATGTCGAACAGCTGGCAGGCGCTCTCGCCGCTGCTGAAGAACAACGGCTGGTGCGTGTTCGCCCTCAATTACGGTTCCTACGGCGGCAGCGGCGCGATCGGCGTCTACGGGACCGGCGAGATCCGCAACTCGGCCAAAGAACTGGACGCCTTCGTCGACAAAGTCCTTGCCGCCACCGGCGCGCCTGAGGTCGACCTGGTCGGCCATTCGCAGGGCGGGATGATGCCCCGCTGGTACCTGAAGTTCCTCGACGGCGCCGCCGAGGTCCACACCCTCGTCGGCCTCTCGCCCTCCAACCACGGCACCACCGTCGACGGGATCGGGTTACTGGCCCGCTTCTTCCCGGGCGGCTCCCAGTTCACCGGCGCCCTCTGCCCGGCCTGCGAGGAGCAGATCGTCGGCTCCCAGTTCCTCGCCGAACTGAACAGCGGCGGCGACACCGTGCCGGGGGTCGAATACACCGTGATCCAGACCCGCTACGACCAGGTGGTCACCCCCTACACCTCGGCCTTCCTCTCCGGCTCGAGCGTCAAAAACATCCTCCTGCAGAACCAGTGCATCCTCGACCTCGGCGACCACCTCTCGATGCCCTACGACCACATCGCCGACGCCGACGTCCTCACCGCGCTCGACCCGCTGCACCCCCGCAACCCCCTCTGCACGCCGATCCTCCCGACCGAGGGCGGCTAAGTAGCGGTCAGGCGCTCCCGTTTTCCCCGCGGTAGGGGCCCGGCTTCGGCCGGGACTTACCGCCGGGGAAGGCGAGGCGGAGGATCGTTCGCTGGACCATCCCCAGCTGCTGCATGAAGGGGCCGCTGTTGTACGGCAGGCCGTAGCGCTCGCAGACGTCCTTGACCTGCGGCGCGATCTCGGCGTAGCGGGTGCTCGGCATGTCGGGGAAGAGGTGGTGCTCGACCTGGTAGCTGAGGTTGCCGCTGGCGATGTGGAAGAGCGGCCCGCCGTCGATGTTGGCCGAGCCGGTGAGCTGGCGGATGTACCAGCCGCCGCGGCTCTCGTCTTCGACCTCCTTCTGGGAGAAGGTGTAGGTCTGGTCGGGGAAGTGGCCGCAGAAGATGATCGCGTAGGCCCAGAGGTTGCGGACGATGTTGGCGGTGGCGTCGGCCTTGGCGGTCTGGCGGAAGGTCTTGGCGCCGCTCGTCAGCGCCGCCTCCACCACCGGGGCGAAGCGGCTCGGGCGCTTGCGCCTCGCCACCCGGCCGAGGATCCCGCGCGGCGCCTTGCGCTGCCGGCGCGTCTGCACCACCGCGTCGATCGCCGTCGCCCCCAGGGCGCTGACCAGCGGCCAGGCGATGTAGTCCTTGACGATCTGGTCCTTGGCCTTGCCGGCGATCCCCTTCAGCTCCCGCTTCACCTGGTGCTTGGGCTTGTGGCCCTTGCGGATCGCCTCGAAGTCGAGGTCGTGCAGCGCCACGCCCCACTCGAACAGCGCCGCCAGGATCAGGTTGTAGACCGGCTGCGCGAGGTAGACCGGGTTCCACTTCTGGGCCGGGTCGATCCGCATGATCTCGTAGCCGAGGTCCTTGTCTTTGCCGCGGATGTTGGTGTAGGTGTGGTGGACGAAGTTGTGGGAGTGCTTCCAGGCCTCGGCGGTCGAGGCGGTATCCCAATCCCAGGTCGAGGAGTGGATGCGCGGGTCGTTCATCCAGTCCCACTGGCCGTGCATGACGTTGTGGCCGATCTCCATGTTCTCGAGGATCTTCGCCGCCGAGAGGGCGGCGGTCCCGGCGACCCAGGCGGGCCGGTTGCGGGAGGCGACCAGCAAGGCGCGGCCGAGCACGGCGAGGCGGCGCTGCATCTCGATCATGCTCTCGATGTAGCGGCGGTCGCGTTCGCCGAGGTCTCCCATCACCCGGTCGCGGATCGTGTCGAACTCATGCGCGAGCTGCTCGAGCTGCTCCTCGGAGAGGTGCGCGAGCGGGCTCTCGCTCTGGGTGTCGATCGGGGCGGCGGTGGGCTTTATGGTCGTGGTCATCTGGGTTCTAGTCCCCTTTTTCTCATAGTGCAATCGCAACGTCGCCCTCAGGCGCGTTGACACAGGTTCGGACCATCTCTCCCTCCTGCCCGTGGACCTCCCCGGTCCGCAGGTCCCTGACTTCGCCGGCGCAGAGTCGGCCGATGCAGGTGTGGCAGATCCCCATCCGGCAGCCGAACGGCAGCTCGGCCCCGGCTTCCTCACCGGCGACGAGGATCGGCGTGCCGCCGTCGCACTCGCTCTCGACGCCGCTGGAGAGGAAGCGGATGCGCCCGCCCTCGCCGGCCACCGCGTCGCCACCGATCACCGGCTGGAAGCGCTCCATCTCCAGCAGCTCCGGGTCGCCCTCCTCGCGCCAGTGGCCGACCAGCGCGTCTAGCATCTCGCCGGGGCCGGAGACGAAGGCGCGCCGCTCGCGCCAGTCGGGGCAGAGGGCGTCGAGCTCGTGCGGAGCGAAGCGGCCGGCTTCGCCGGTGATCCGCAGGTGCGGCTTGTAGCCCGGACGGCGTGAGTCGAGCTCGCGCAGCTGCTCGCCGAAGATCACTCGGTCGTGAGTGCGGGAAGAGTGGATGTGGACGACGTCTTCGAGGGCGTCGTCGCGGTCGAGGCTGCGCAGCATGCTCATGATCGGCGTGATGCCGCTGCCGGCGCTGATGAAGAGGATCTTCGGCGGCGCCGGATCGGGGAGGACGAAGGTGCCTTCGACGCCGCCGAGGCGGACGATGTCGCCGGGCCGCGCCTGGTGGACCAGGTACGGAGTCACCTTGCCCGCCTCGACCAGCTTCGGCGTGATCCCGATCAGGCCCTCGGGATGGCCCGGGTCGGTGGTCAGGGAGTAGGCGCGCCAGTGGTGAACGCCGTCGACGATGACGCCGATTCGCAGGTACTGGCCGGCCTGATGCCCCGGCCACTCGTAGCCGGGCCGGATCAGGATCGTCACCGCGTCAGGGCTCTCCCGGACGATCCGCTCGATCCGCCCGCGCAGCTCCTGCGTCGACCACAGGGGGTTGATCAGTTCGAGGTAGTCGTCGGGCAGCAGCGGCGTGAAGAGCGAGCGGACAGCGTCCAGCGCGCGGCGGCGAGCTTTCGAGACGTTGGGCTTTGCTCCTTGCTCTGCCATTGATAGATGCTACACCGATCGATGTAATGGTTACGTAAAAGTTCGACGACTCCTCGCCGGCGGCTCCTATACCCGCCTCAGTCGATCAGCTTCACGTCGCTGATCTCGACCTGGTAGCGACCCTCCTGGTCGCGCGCCGGGGCGGCCTTGTTGAACCAGATCAGGAAGTACTTGGCGGGAGAGCCGAGGTGGAGGTCGACTTCCTCGAGCTCCTTGGCGTCGGTGACCTCGCCGACCGGTTCGCCCCATTCGGTCACTTCTTCCGGTGGGCCGGAGGGGCTGGCGAAGATCTCCGCGTCCCAGCCGGGGGTGGGGGTGCGGACGATCATCTCCGAGGGCGTCGCCGTCGACTTGGCGGTCACGTAGAGGCCGACCCCCGGGTCGGACCCCTCCTTGGTTCCGGCGAAGGTGTCGGTGTCGTAGTGCTCGCTGCTCCAGGCGGTGCCGGTCGGGTTGCCGTCGATCGCCAGGTTGACGGTCTCGGGGTCCTCTTCGCCGTCGCCCTGCGGGTCGTAGTCGGAGACGCCGGAGAGCGAGACCGCCTTGCCCTTGTCCTTCAGCGCCCCGCCGCCCCCGCCCGGGCCGTTGCCACTGCTGATCAGCAGCACCGCCGCCAGCACCCCGGCGGCGGCTAGCAGGAGCAGGAGGACCGCGACCCGGGAGCGGCGACCGCCACCGGCGAGCTTGCGTTCGGCCGGCGGTACCGCCTCCAGCACGCTGGTCGCCTCGCCGGTGGTCGCGCCCGCCCGGGCCGCCTCAACCTCGAGCGCGGTCGAGAGGTCGTCGATCATCTCGCCGACCGACTGGTAGCGGTCGGCCGGATCCTTCGCGGTCGCCCGCTCGACCGTCATCGCCGCCGCGGCGGAGAGCTCGGGCCGCCGTTGCTGGACGTCGGGCAGTTCCTCGTTGACATGTTTCATCGCCACCCCGACCTGACTGTCGGCGCTGAACGGGACCTGCCCGGTCAGCATCTCGTAGAGGACGACGCCGAGCGAGTAGATGTCCGAGCGCTGGTCGACCGGGTGGCCCATCGCCTGCTCGGGGGCGACGTAGTCGGTGGTGCCGAGGACGCGGCCGGTCGCCGTCATCCCGTCCTGCTCGAGCTGGCGGGAGATCCCGAAGTCGGTCAGCTTCGCCCGCCCCTCGGAGTCGATGAGGACGTTCTGCGGCTTGATGTCGCGGTGGACCATCTTGCGGGCGTGGGCGACGGTCAGCCCGCGGGCGATCTCGATCGCGTAGGCGAGCGCCTCCTGCGCGTCCAGCGCCCCGACCCGGTTGATCCGCTGCTTCAGCGTCTCTCCCTCGACGTACTCGAAGACGATGTAGGGGTGGCCGCCGTCCTCGCCGGCGTCGATCACGGCGACCACGTTGGGGTGGGAAAGCTTCGCCACCGCCCGCGCCTCCTGGCGGAAACGCTCGAGCTGGTCGGCCTGCTCGGACATCTCCCGGTGCATCACCTTCACCGCCACCTGGCGGTCGAGCGTGGTGTCGCGGGCAAGGTAGACCGTCGACATGCCGCCGCTGCCGAGCTTCGCCTCCAGCTTGTAGCGGCCGGAGAGCACGGTGCCAATCATCTGGGAACTGATCGAAGTCCGGTCGCTCACTTTCGCGCCAACGTTACGACGCTTCGAGTTCGAATGGTCCCCCCCGCCGACGCTGAGCACGTCTCCGTGCAGCCCTGATCCCGATCAGGCTGAGGCCGGAGCATCGGGCAGCAACCGGTCTGCCAGTGAGTCTTCAGCCCTGGCGGCTAGACCGTGGAACTGAGGGCCCGCTTCTTCGACCGCCTTGAGTTGGCGGCGGAATTCGCGGCGCTCCCAGGTCGACGCCGATTCTCCACAGCGGCCCAAGGCGTCTTCGGCCTCCGACTGCCGCCCGGCGGCGGTTGCCGCCAAGGCGTGGAGGAAGTGGCCTTCCGAATCGTCGGGCCGCATCGCTGCCTGAAGCCTGGCCATGGCTAGGACGCGTGGCTCCTCGCTGCTACCGAGACAGTCCTCGATCCGGAGTCCCGGATGCGGTGAGGCGAGGGAGCTGTACGCGTGCTCGACTCCCTCCAGGCGAGCCAAGCAGATCAAACCAGCGTGGCCGACCAGCATCGGCTCGTCCGCAGACTGCGCCGCAAATATCAGTTCTTGCTCGGAGGCCTCCTTCAGGAGCTCGTCCTTGTTCTTTTGAAGAAATTTCTGTGCCTCCTCGGCCTCGAGCGTGACCCAATGCATCAGCAGCGTGTGTCGACGCAGGATTTCCAGTTCACCGATCAGCTCGGCATACGCCTCAGCGACCCCCTCGCGTCGCGCCGAATGCTGCAGCCTCTCGTGACGCCTGAGATCGACGTTGCCCGGACGGTTGTCGAGCAGGTGCGCAATCCCGGCCACGGCCTGATCGGAGAGCAACAGCGCCGAGTTCTCTTCGAGGAAGGTGCGCGACTCTATCCAGTCGGGCGTCCGCAGCCAAGCCACCAGAAGGTCGCGGACCTTCTCTTCGATGTTGGGATGGCGGAGCCAGATCGGCTGGTCCTCGTCGACCTCGCGGCGCCAGAGCTCATCGAAACGAGGTTCGTCCTCGGCGCGCAGAGCACAGAGGAAGATCCGCACTTTTCCGGCCGGATCTCCGCCGTTCTCCTGCTTCAACTTCTGGGCCTTCCAGGCTGCCGCCAAGGCTTTCTCGTACTTCTCCTGGCGTCGCCACCACCTCGCTTCCGCCAAACCGATAAGCCAGCCGGAGGGATGCTCGCGTTTTTCCGCCGCCGCTTCCTCGAATGCCTTCGCCGCCTCCTCGATCCTTCCGAGCGTGGCCAAGATGCCGGCGTACGTGCTGAGGCAGGTGACGAACTCGAAGAAGAAACGTTCCGAGCTCGGGGCCGAGGGCGAACGGTATTGCTCCATCGCTCTTTCGGCCACCGCAAGTGCATCATCGGGACGATCGAGCAGGGAAAGGCAGTTGGCACGGTTGTTGAGGCATCCGGCAAGCGAGATCACAAACCGTTCCGGGAAGCGCTCGGCCAAGGCTTCGTAGCGATCGAGAGCCGTTTGGTTCGCCTCCAGGGCGTCGTCATATCTCTCCAGCCTCATCAGGCGGCTGGCGCGGGTGCTCAGGGCACTTGCCAGCTGGGGCAGGAACAAAGCCTCGTTTTCCCTGGCCAAGGATTGGAAATGCCCCACGGCCTCGTCGATGGCCGCCAGTGCCTTCTCGTGCTCTTCGGAATCCGAAAGGATGATCGCGTAGTTGTTCAAAGCCATCGCGATGTCAGCGCGATACTGCTCCGAGCCGAGATCGATCAGCTCGCGGTAGTGGGCGATTGCCTCCTCGATCACCTCCTTCGCCTCGGCGGTCCGCTCCATCTGGCCGAGGATCGCCGTCATGTTCGTGAGGTCATCCGCGAGGTCGGGCAGGTATTGGACCCGCCTTTCCTTTACGAGCTTTCGGCGGTGGCCAACTGCTTCCTCGCAGGCGACCAACCCCTCCTCGAAGCGACCGAGATCGCTGAGGATGACGGTCAGGTTGGTCAGCGCCGTCGCGAGCTGCGAGACATGCATCTCTGGGTTCAGAGAAGTCATCTCGCGGTAGCGTGCGACTGCCTGTTCGATCACCGGTAGCGCTTCGCCGGACCGGCCGAGGGCGTACAGGCGGCTGCTTTGGTTGCTTAACCCCATTGCCAGTTCGGGCAGGAAGAGGCTTGACCCTTCGGCCAGGATCTGGAACTGCTGGATCGACTCTTCGTTGACGGCCAGCGCTTCCTCGGCCAATCCGACTCGGCTGTAGGCGACGGAAAGGTTGTTGAGGGCAACTGCGAGCAGGTGCCTCGAGCTATCCGGTCTCGCCTCGAACAGGCGCATACGCAGGCTGGCTGCTTCCTTCGCCGCTTCGAGCGCCTCCGTCGGCCGACCAAGCTCGCCCCAGGCGACCGAGAGGTTGCTCAACGCGCTTGCAAGCTGGGAGACGTCCACGAAGTCGTCGCTTTCGACTTCGCGGTAGATCCGAACCGCCCCTTTTGCTGCTTCGAGCGCCTCTTTGGGTCGACCGCGCTTGCCGTTGGCCGAGGCGAGCGCGTTCATCCCCTCGGCCACTCTCAGGCGCTGGCTGGGGTCCTGCTCCGCCAGCTCGCGAGCCACCGCCACCAACTCTTCTGCAGTGTCGACCGCACCGGGAGTGGCCTGCCAGTCCTGTGCCGAGACGAGACGGTCGAGAGCCCGCGATAGGGCCGGGAGATGCTCGTCCCCCTCCTGCTCCCGCAGTTCACGAAACATCTGCACCGCTCTTTCGGCCGCCGTAACCGCGTCGTCGGGGCGGCCGCTGTTGCCGAGAAAAACGGCAAGGAGGCTCAGTGAGCGGGCGAGCTCGATCCGGTTCGAGTCGGAGTCGTCCCCTTCCAGGTAGGTGACCGCCTGTTCGGTGACGCTCCTCCCGAGGGCGCCGAGGGCACCCAACTCTGCCCCGCTCTCGCGCATGACGCGCGCGGCTCCGCTGAGCGGTTGGATCGTGTTCACGGCCAGGTCGAGGGCGCCGGCGAGCTCGAGGTGGGCGGCCGAGGCCCGGGCGACGAAGGCCGGCAAACGCTCGTCCAACGCCGCCCGGAGTGCCGTTTCGAGCGGCTCGCAGCCGACGGCGGCCCGGGAGAGGACGGTGAGGCCGCGAGTGAGCTGATGGTCGCTGGCGGCATCGAGGGTCGCCGCCAGGAACTTCGGGTTGGAGCGGTACTCGCTTCGCACCAAGGTCTCCCCGAGCATGTCGGGTTCGACCGGCCCCACTACTGGTTCCTGGTCGAGAGTCGCGCTGCCGTAGAGGTTGCTGAGCCATCTCGCAACCTCTCGACGCCGCTCGGCCGTCGCCTCCTCCAAGCCTGGAAGAAATCTGACCAAGGCGAGGGCTTCGTCTTCGTCGGCGGCCCCGAGCACGGTCGCCGCAGCGACTGCACGACGGCGGATCGCAGGGTCGAGATGGAGATCAAGACGTTCGTCCATCTTCTGCCAGTACTGCGCCTCGTGACGGTTGATCAGCTCGCTCAGAAGTTCCCCCCAGCTCATCGACTCGACGTCGACCGCGGGATCCGATGCCACCAGCAGCGCCGCCGAGAGGACGAAGAGGACGCGGGAGAAATGCTCCCCAGCGAGTGAGATCCGAGGAGGTTCGGGAGCCGGGCGACCCAGTTGCTCGGCGAATGCCCGGGTCCCCTCTTCGAAGAGCAGCCGGCGATCGATCTCGTGGCGGTCGAGCTGGATCGGATCCGCCGTGCGGAGGACAGCGGCCACATCCTCCCGTCCCTCGCCGGTGGCGAAGAGGCCTTCCAACTCACGCTTGCTCTGCGCCTGTCTACAGATCAGGACCAACCGGAACGGCGGCCCGTCATGGCGGCGCAGCAGGCGCCCGATCAATGAGGAGACGAGGGCCGGTTTTGCCTCTGCGTAGTCGATTGCGACGCAGCAGCGACCCGGCCAGGAGACCAGCCGTCGCAGTTCGCGGTCGACGTCCGCGCTGTCGTCGATCGTGAGGAGACCCGCCGTCCAGCCGGCTCTACGCGCCTGCTCGCAAACCTCTAGTCCGAGGCGGGTCTTGCCGAACCCGCCCCCGCCCGTCACCAGCGTCACCCGCAGGGGGTGGTCCGACTCCCGCCACAGCATCAGCTCGTCGAGCAACTGCGTCCGCCCGACCAAGCCGACCACCCCGTACCTGGGCCTCAGTAGCTCGCTTTGTGCCAGGTCCGGATGCCACTCCAGTTTCACCGTCGGGGGCAGAAGCGGCAGCGGTTCAGCTTCCTCCTGCTGCCTTACAGCAACCGCTTCGGCTTCATGGGCCAGGCCCCAGCGGGGATCGGTCGCATGATGCTGGGAATTCCGTTCAAGCAGCTCCGGAAGGTGGGGTGTCAGGGCCGAAACCGGGATCGCGAAGCCGCCGAGATCGACGCTCGGGTCACGGGTGCTGTCGATGATTCCGCAGATAGTGCCCGACGCGAGGTTCAACACAGGCGAACCGCTGTAACCGGGTAGGACCTGGTCGTGTCCTAGTTTCAACACCTCGAATCCATCACCGGTGAGTCGTCCCTCGTACTCCATCGAGGCGGGGCTCCCGGTGACGCTTCCCGGCTCGTACTCGCCGCGCGAGAAACCGAACATGTGCAGCACCTCGCCCTCGCGGACGGCCTCCGCCGCGTCGGCGTCGATGCTCACGCACGGAAGGTCGGCGGGGGCGTCCTCCACCCGCAGCAAAGCGAGGTCCGGAAACGGGTAGAAACCCTCCGCCTGAGCGCTGTCATCGTCGGGAATTTTGGTAACGACCGTTGCCTTGCCCCGCCATCTCCGCTGTGACACCCTGACTTCGCGATGACCCTGAAGCACGTGGGCGCAGGTAAGTACCTCACCTGGTGCGGCAAGAAAGCCGGTGCCCAGGAACTCACCCTCGCAATCGATGCGCACTACGCACTGGCGCAGCAGCGCCAGTAGTGGGTTAGGGCGTGCAGAAGCCACGGATCACCCGGTTTCCCGCTGCCACTCGAGGGTGATTCCGACGGAACCTTTGCCTTCTCCGTCGACCAACAGCCCAGAGAGCTTGCCGCTCTTCAGCGCAAGCTCGAGCTCCATCGTCACGGAGACCTTGTCAGGAGCCGCTCGGTCGAGAGCCTCCTTGAGCGAAGTCGTGATCCCTTCCAGGACCTCGGCGAAATCCGCGAAGTCGAGCCTCGGGATCGCAGCGGTCTTCTCCGCTCCTCCCCCCAGTCGAGATACCCGTGCCAGGGCGATCGCCCCGTTGGGAAGAGTTATCTCCACCACCTGATCTGCCATCTGCCTACCTCCGCGCCGACCTGTGCACGCAGAAGTGTAAGGGTTACGCTAAGAGCAACTGACTGCGCGGGAACCCTTCACCGCCCGGCCGATCGCCTTGACCCCGGCGTAATGCGGCCGCAGCATTGCCAAGGCCCGCTCGAGATCGGCAGGCGGCACAACTACGCAGAAGCCGCAGCCCATGTTGAAGACCTTGCCCATCTCCTCCTCGCCGACTTCGCCCCGCTCCCGGATCAGCTCGAAGATCGGGAGTACCGGCAGCGGGTCGTCGATCTCGTAGCCGACGTCGGCGGCAAGCCGCAGCAGGTTCTCGGTGCCACCGGAGGTGATGTGGGCGAGACCGCGGACGTCGACCTCGGAACGCAGGAGGGCGACGATCGGCTTGACGTAGATCTGGGTCGGCCGCAGCAGCTCCTCGCCGAGCGGGCGGCCGAGCCGGCCTTCGGGGTCCTCGTCGAGGCCGATCCCCGCGAGCGCGGAGCGGGCGAGGGTGTAGCCGTTGGAGTGGATCCCGGTCGAGGGGAGGCCGATGACGACGTCGCCGGGCTCCACCGCCGAGCCGTCGACGATCGCGTCGAGCGCGACTCGGCCGATGCAGGCGCCGGAAACGTCGACGCCGCGGACCAGCTCGCCGAGCTGGGCGAGCTCGCCGCCGGTGATCTCGATCCCGGCCAGCTCAGCCCCGCGTGCCAGGCCGACGCCGATTTCCTCGCAGATCTCCGGATCGGCCTTGTCGACGGCGATGTAGTCGACCATCGCCAGCGGCTCGGCGCCGACGCAGATCACGTCGTTGACGTTCATCGCCACGCAGTCGATCCCGACGGTGTCGAATTTGCCGAGCTCCTCGGCGACGACCAGCTTGGTGCCGACGCCGTCGGTGGAAAAGGCGATCCCGTTCGCCTCATCGAACTTGATGACGCTCGCGTAGTGCCCCGGCAGCGGCACCTGCGCCGAGGGCCGCTCGAGGTTGATCGCCCCAAGCGCCCGCACCAGCCCGGCCACGGCCGAATCCGCCGCCCCCTGGTCGACCCCGGCTTTTGCGTAGGCGTCGCTTGCGGTCACCGTCGGCCTAGCTTTGCAAGAACGACGGCCGCCAGGCCGATTCGGTAGGCGGCGTATGGCCAGAGCGCCCGGTCGCGCTCGACCAGACCGATCAGGCGCTGGGAGGCGAGGGTGGAGGCGAAGGAGGCGGTGATGCCGATCGCGAGCGAGCGGCGCAGCTCCGGGGTGGTGCCGCGCTGGGCGAGGCGAGCGCCCTTAAGCGCGGTTGCCCCGACGATGATCGGCAGGGCGATCGTGCGGGAGAGCAGGTTCGCCTGGTCGCGGGAGAAGCGCCGCCAGCGTGACGCCGCCAGCGTGACGCCGTTGCGGGAGACGCCCGGTGCCAGCGCCGCCGCCTGGGCGATTCCAAGGGCGAGGCCGTCGATCGGGGCGGCGTCGCCGCGCCCGCGCCGCTGCGGCCTGCGGTCGGCGGCGAGCATCGCCATCGCCCCGGCGATCAGGCCGTAGGCGGTCGCCCGCGGTCCGCCCAGGCGCCGCTCGATCGGCCGCTCCAGCGTGTACCCGACCACCGCCGCGGGCAGGAAGGAAAGCCCGAGCAGCAGCGCCCGGCGGCCGTCGAAGCGCCGCAGCTCTTCGCCGATCAGCCGCCGCTGGCCGAGCAGCAGTGCCGCCGCCGCACCGGTATGGAGCGCTACCTCCAGGCTCTTGCGCAGCTCCGGGTCGACCTCCTCCCAATCCCAGCCCGCCAGCCAGGGGATGAGGACGATGTGGGCCGAGCTCGAGACCGGCAGCAGCTCGGCCGGGCCTTGGACCAGCCCCAGCGCGACCGCGCGCGGCGCCGGGATCCCGCTCAAGCCTCGCTCGTGCCGGTCGCCTCGGTACCGCTGCGCCGCCGCCTGACCAGCCAGTAGGCGATGCCGGCGACGATCGCCAGCACCACCACGTAGTCGAGGTAGCCGAGTTTGTGGCGCCAGTCTTCCCAGTTGTCGCCGACCTTTTCGCCGACGATCGCCAGCATCAGCACCCAGGGGATCGAGCCGAGCAGGGTATAGGCGCTGAAGCGCCAGAACGGCATCTTCGCCACCCCGGCCGGCAGCGAGATGAAGGTGCGGATGATCGGCAGCATCCGCGAGAAGAAGACGGTCGCGTTGCCGTAGCGGGCGAACCAGTCGTCGGCCCATTTCAGGTGCTTGGGGCTGATGTGGATCAGCTTGTTTTTTTCCAGCAGGTCGATGCGGCCGTAGTAGCCGACCGCGTAGGCGATCCAGGAGCCGACCAGGTTGCCGAGCACGCCGGCGGCGACGATCCCGAACAGGCTCAGTTCGCCTTTCGAGACGCTGAAGCCGGCGAAGAGCATGATCGCCTCGCTCGGGATCGGGATGCAGGCCGACTCCAGCACCATCAGCAGGAAGACCGCGGCCTCGCCGGCGGAGCCGATGAATTCGGTGGCGACGTCGACGATCGGTTCGACCACCTTGTCGGTGACGGAGGCGAGCAGGAGGGGGCCCATGCAGCGCTCATCGTATGGATAAAGCTGAACCCCCCGTAAACTGGGCGGCTCATGCGCCGGTTGAATCACCCCGTCTACCGGAACCGGGTCCTGCAGGTAGCGGCCGATGCCGTGCTCCTCGCGCTGGCGTATTTCCTCGCCTTCCAGCTGCGCTTCCTCGACCAGCCGCACGGCTGGCCGCACCGCTACGAGGTCCTCTTCGCCCAGTCCGTCGGCTTCGTCGTCGCCGGCAAGCTCATCGTCTTCGCCGCCTTCGGGCTCTACCAGAAGTGGTGGCGCTACGTCAGCGGCCGCGACTTCATGCTGATCCTCCGCGCCGTCGCCGTCGCCAGCGCGATCCTGGTCGTCGTCTTCGCGGTTGCCAAGCCGTTCGCCCACACGCTGCCGCGCTCGGTCGAGGTCACCGACTTCATCCTCACCCTGATCCTCGTCGCCGGCGCCCGCCTCGCGGTCCGGCTGATCGTCGAACGGCCGACCCGCGGCGCCCGCCTGCCCAAGCACGAGGTGCTGGTGATCGGTGCCGGCTCCGGCGGCCAGATGGTGGTCCGCGAGCTGCAGCTGAACCCCGGCCTCGGCGCCACCGCGATCGGCTTCGTCGACGACGACCCGCGTAAGCGGGGGATGCGGATGCTGGGCCTGAAGGTGCTCGGCTCGACCAAGCAGATCGAAAAGATCCTCGACGAGACCAACCCCGACGAGGTGGTGATCGCGATCCCCTCGGCGCCGGGGACCCTGCGCGCCCGCATCGTCGTCGCCTGCCGTGACCGCGAGATCCCGATTCGCACCCTGCCGACCGTCTTCGAGCTCCTGCGCGGCGGCGTCCAGCTCAACAAGCAGCTGCGCGAGGTCCGGGTCGAGGACGTGCTCGGCCGCGAGCCGATCGTCCGCGAGCTCGACCGCGTCGGCGCCTACCTGACCGACAAGATCGTCCTCGTCACCGGCGCCGGCGGCTCGATCGGCTCCGAGCTCTGCCGCCAGATCGCCCAGGTCAAACCTCGCCTGCTGGTGATGCTCGACCACGCCGAGGACAACCTCTTCGAGATCGATCGCGAGATGGTCGAGGAGCGCCACTTCGCCAGCTGCGAGTCGGTCCTCGCCGACTGCAAGGAGCCGCACCGGATGCTCGAGGTGATGCAGCGGTTCAAACCCCAGGTCGTCTTCCACGCCGCCGCCTACAAGCACGTGCCGCTGATGGAGGCGAACCCCTTGGAGGCGGTGCGCAACAACGCGATCGCCACCCGGGTCACCGCCGAGACCGCCGCCGCCTCCAAATGCGAGCGCTTCGTCCTCATCTCGACCGACAAGGCGGTCAACCCGAAGACGGTGATGGGCGCCTCGAAGGCGATGGCCGAGTGGATCGTCCAGGCGGCGGGGGAGAAGTACCCCGAGACGCGCTTCGCCTCGGTCCGCTTCGGCAACGTCCTCGCCTCCTCCGGCAGCGTCGTCCCGATCTTCCGCAGCCAGATCGAGCGCGGCGGGCCGGTCACGGTCACCCACCCGGAGATGACCCGCTACTTCATGACGATCCCCGAGGCGGTCCAGCTGGTGATCCGCAGCGGCGACATCGGCGCCGGCAAGGGCGAGGTCTTCGTCCTCGATATGGGCGAGCCGGTGAAGATCGTCGACCTCGCCCACAACATGATCCGGCTCGCCGGCTACGAGCCGGAGAAGGACATCGCGATCGAGTTCACCGGCCCGCGACCGGGGGAGAAGCTGCACGAGACCCTCTTCTCCGCGGGCGAGGAGGTGAAGCCGACGGCGGCGCGGAGGATCAACCGGGCGGTGCGTCGCAAGGCGCTCGACCAGGAGTGGGTCGACTCCACCCTCAACTCACTCGAACACCTGGTTCTGGCCGGGGACGAGGCTAATTTGGCGGAGCGTGTCGTCGAGATGATCGCCGCACCGGGCGGCGACACGGCGACGGTCGCCTCCAACGAATAGCCTCTCGCAGCCACTTTGGTCCATGCGATCGAACAAATCGGCGCCTTCGCCGGCCTGGCCGCGTTCCTCGGGCTGGCGGTTCTGGCTCTGCTCTCGTTCACCCACGGGCGGGACATCCGCCGCCTGCGCGAGTGGGCGGGGTCGGCTCCTGAGCGCGACGCCGAGCGCAAGGAGCAGACCTCGACGATCGCCGCCCAGCGGGCCGAGGAGCTGCGGGCGCTGCAGGAGGCGCGCACGGCCGAACACCAGGCGGTTTCGAGCCGCGAGGAACGCCGGCGCCGGCGCGAGGAGGGCCTGCCGGTGGAAGGGCGCGGCGAACGCCTGCGCAACCGCTTCTCCGGCTTCGGCTCGGTGACCTCGCACCCGCTGGCGCTTGTCGCGCTCTTCCTCGTCCTCGTGGTGATCGTGGGCGGCGGCGCCTACCTCCTGCTCAGCGGCTCCGACAGCGGCGGCGCCGACAGCGGCGGCTCCAAGCAGGCGGCGGCGAAGATCAAGCCGAGCGAAATCGAAGTCACCGTCCTCAACGGCACCGCGGTGCCCGGCCTTGCCGCCACGGTCGGCGACGAGGTCGAAGAAAAGGGCTTCGAACTCGGCGCCGTCACCAACAGCAGCTCCAGCTTCAGCGACAGCGTCGTGATGTTCGCGCGCGGCCACAAGACCGAAGCGAAGAAGGTTGCCAAGCAGTTGAAGATCAAGAAGCTGCAGTTGATGAGCGGCGAAATCGAATCCGTCTCGGCTGGTGCCCCCGTCGCCGTGATCGTCGGCGAGGACGATGCCGAAGCGGCCCAGTGATGGGACGGTGGACGATGGCCGGGCGCCGGTCTCCCCACGCGCGGCCGCGGTCGTCTTCGCGCTTCTCGTCCTCGCCACGGTAGGCGCCTTCGCCTACGCGCAGCGGTTGAAGCGCGACCCGCTGGTCCTCGACCGGGTCAGCTTCGTCGGCGCGCCACGGGGGAAGCAGGAGACGCCGAAGCACAGCTTCACCCCCAACGGCGACTGTCGCCACGACCTGATGCGGATCCGCTTCCGCACCACGATCTCCGCCAGCGGGACGGTCCAGGTGATCAAGCCCGGCGGCCGCGTCGTCTTCACCCTGGCCCGCGACGAGTTCCTCAAGCGCTACAGCTTCCACACCTACTACTGGGACGGCCGTCAGCGCGGCGGCGGCACCGCGCCCCGGGGGCGCTACAAGCTGCGGGTGAAACTCGGCGACCGGGTGCTGGTGACGCCGGGAGTGATCCGGCTGCACCGCTCGCCTAAGCACGCGAGGTCGAAGTGCTGAGCGACGTCCTCGCCGGGGTTGGCCTGGTCATCGCGGCAGGTGCCAGCGGGGCGGCGATCCTGCTGCCGCCGGGGCGGCCGCGGGCGCTGTTGATGGTCGTCGCGATGATCCTCTTCCCGGTCCTGATCGCCGGCGACCAGTGGCACGCGACGCAGATCGTCGATCTCCGACACGACCAGGCCCGGATCGTCGAGCTGCTGGCGCTGGCGGCAGCCGCGATCGCCGTCCTCACCTACCTCTTCCGCCGCTGGCCGATCCTGCTGCCGCTGGCGATCCTCTTCGCGATCCCCTTCCGGGTGCCCCTGCACGCCGGCGGCGATACCGCCAACCTGCTCGTCCCGCTCTACCTGGTGATCGCCGCGGCGGTGGTGGCGACGCTGCTGCGCGACTGGACCGAGCCGCCGACGGTGCACGCGCCGCGGGCGCTGGCCTACGTCCTCGCCGCCGCGGTCGTCCTCTACGCCTTGCAGGCCCTCTACTCCGACGACTTCTCCAAGGGCCTGCAGAACGTCTGCTTCTTCTTCGTCCCCTTCACGATCGCCTACCGCCTGTTGCGGGAGGTCGAGTGGGACCGCCGGCTGCTGCGCTGGGCGCTGATCGTGGTCGGGGCGGAGGCGGTCGCCTTCGTCCTCGTCGGCGGCGTCGAGTCCGCGACCAGGAGCCTGTTCTGGAACGACCAGATCATCCGCTCGAACGAATTCCACACCTACTTCCGCGTCAACTCGGTCTTCTGGGACCCCAACGTCTACGGCCGCTACCTGGCCCTGGTCACCGTGGTGGCGACGGGGGCCCTGCTCTGGGCGCGCACGCGGGAGACCTTTTGGCCGCTGAGCGGCCTGATCCTCGTCCTCTGGATCGGCCTCGTCCCGACCTACTCGCAGTCGAGCTTCCTCGCCCTGCTCGCCGGGCTCGCGGTGCTGGCGGCGATCCGCTGGAGCTGGCGCTGGACCCTGGCGGCCGTGGCCGTCGGCGCGATCGGCGCCGTCCTCGTCGTCCTCCTCGTCGGCGGCTCCGGCAAGATCACCTCCGACCGGCTCAACGTCGACCTCAGCGGCCGCGGCAGCCTGATCTCCGGCGGCGCCGACCTCTTCGCCGAAAGGCCGATTCAGGGCTACGGCTCCGGTTCGTTCCAAGCCGCCTACCGCGACCATCGAGAAAACAAAGACGCCCCGGTGACCGTCAGCCACACCGAGCCGGTGACGGTGGCGGCCGAGCAGGGGTTGCTCGGGCTGGCTGTGTATGTAGCTCTGATCGTGGTGGCGCTTGTGACGTTGGGGCGCGGGCTCTGGGCCGCGCGGGCGGCGGGTCCTGCCGCCGCAGCAGCGGCTAGGGCTGCAGTCCTAGCGGCGTTCGTCGCACTTCTCGTGCACACCCTGGCTTACGCGGGCTTCTTCGAGGACCCACTGACCTGGGTCCTGCTGGCGATCGGCGCTTCTCTGGCCTGGGCGGAACCCATGGTCCGCGACCCCGCGTAGGGTCTTTCCGTGTCGGGATACCTGCGACGGCTCGCTACGACTGGTGCTGCCTACACGGCCGCCAGCATCATCAGCAAGGTCATCGCGGTTGCGCTCTTGCCGCTCTACACGCGGTACCTCAGCCCGGCGGATTACGGGGCCGCCGAGATCCTCTTCGCCGCCGTGGTCACCGTCAGCATCGTCGTCCGCTTCGGCTTGATCGAGGCGATCCTGCGCTTCTATTACAAGGACGACGAGGATTCGGCGGAGGTGGTTGCCGGCAGCTTCGCCGGGCTCTTCTGGCTCTCGACGATCGGTGCGCTCGTGCTGCTGCCGTTCGCCGGGCCGATCGCCGAAGCGCTGTTGCCGGAAGCGGAGAAGCTCCGCTCATCCGCGACCGATCTGGTGCGGATCGCGATCGGCGGCCTCTGGGTGCTGACGATGTGGGAGTTCATGCTCACCCTGTTCCGGCTCGAGGAGCGGGCGCGGGCCTATTTCCTGACCACGATTCTCAACGTCCTCGCCGCGATCGCGCTGACGGTGGTCCTGGTGGTCGGGCTCGAAGAGGGCGCGCGCGGTCTGCTGGTCGGCAGCTACGCGGCCGGGGCCGCTTTCGTCCTCGCCCTGATCGCGCTGCAGTGGCGTCGCCTCTCGCTGCGCTTCGACCGCGGGCTGATGCGCCGGCTCTTCCGCTTCGGCGCCCCGACGATGCCGGCGGAGGTCTCGCTCTACCTGCTCAACTTCGTCGACCGCCTGATCATCGTCCGCTCGCTCGGCCTCGCCGAGGCGGGGCTCTACTCGCTGGGGGTGAAGTTCGCGCAGGCGGTCAACGTCCTCGTCCGCGGCTTCCAGCTGGCCTGGCCGCCACTCGCCTACTCGATCCGCGAGGACGAGGAGGCGCGCCGCGTCTACGCCACCGTCGTCACCCTCTTCGTCGCCGGCTGCGCCTGGGTCGTCGCCGGCATGTGGCTGCTCTCGCGCTGGCTCGTCCGCGGCCTCGCCGACCCGAAGTTTTTCGACTCCTTCGAAGTGATCGGGCTGATCTCCACCGCCGTCACCCTCTACGCCCTCTACCTCGTCCTCGTCGTCATCCTCGGCCGCACCGGCCGCACCGAGTTCAACTTCCCGGCGGCGATCGGCGCCTTGGTCGCCAACGTCGTCCTCAACCTCCTCCTCGTCCCGCCGCTGGGGATCGTCGGCGCCGGCCTCGCCCTCGTCGCCTCCTACGTCGTCGTGCTCGGCCTGATGTACGTCTTCACCCAGCGCCTCTTCCCGGTCCCCTACGAATGGGGCAGGCTGTTGCGCGTCGTCCTCGCGGTCGCGGCCCTGGTCGGGATCGCCGAAGTCTTCGTCCCGACCTCCGGCGCCCTCGGCCTGCTGGTCCGCGCCGTCCTCTTCGCCGCCTACCCACTGCTGCTCCTGGTGACCGGCTTCTTCACCCCCGGCGAGCGCCGCTGGCTGGCCCACCTCCGCCACCCCGCCGAGGTGATCGCGGGCCTGGCTTCCCTCCGCGCCCAGCCGGCGGCGGTGGACGGGAGCGTTCCGGAGATCTACGAGGTCGAGCGAATGGACGAGGATGCGCACACCTGATCGAACTGCATCAGATTTCCTACCTGCCAGAGGGGAAATCTGATGCAGTTCGGGAGGCGCGGTCGCGGAGGGATTCGCCGCGGCTAGGGAAGAGCGCTTGGCGGGCGTGGGCCCAGTAGACGGGAGCGGGCTGATTGGGCAGGAGGCTCGCTGCTAGTGCGCGGGCGGCGTATGACCAGGCGGTTAGGGCGCGGACCGCGAGGGCGGCGGCGCGGCCGTGGTGCTTTCGCATGTAGAGGTCGCGGTTGCGGTGGAATTCGACGATCCGGGGGAGACCCTTGGCGAGGTCGGTGGAGAGCTGGTCGTGGTGGACGGCCTCGGCGCCGGGGACGTAGAGCGAGTGCCAGCCGGCTTCGCGCAGGCGCTTGGCGAAGTCGCACTCGTCGAAGTAGACGAAGAACTCGGGGTCCATGTAGTCGACCGCGGCGGCGGCCTCACGGCGGACCATCAGCGCGCTCGACTGGGCCCAGTCGACGCGGCGCACCTCCCTGCCTTTGCTCTCCACGGTCAGCCAGCGGTGGAGGAAGAGCGCACCCGCCAGCGCGGTGCCGACACCAGGGAAGCGCCAGGCGCAGGGCACCGGCCTGCCGTCGGAGTCGAGTAGCTGCGGGGTTGCCGCCGCCGCTTTCGGTTCCCGCTCCATCACTTCGAGCAGCGCCTCGACAGCGCCCGGCCGCAGCTCGGAGTCCTCGTTCAGCAGCAGGCAGTACCTGCCTTCGGCCTCGCGCATCAGGGTCGAGTCGTTCTCCGCCTTGCCGGTCCGCCGCTCCAGTGCGATCAGGCGGATCTCACCGCCGAGCGCGCGCGCGGCCTCGGCCGAGCCGTCTTCGGAGGCGTTGTCGAGGACGAGGATCTCGCGCTCGACTCCCTCGGGGTGTGCGCGCTCGATCGCGGCCAGGCAGGCGAGCAGGTACTCGCGGCCGTTCGTGTTCACGACGCAGTAGGAGAGCGTGGGGGCCAAGCGGGTGACGATAATCGCTTCGCTTTCGACAAGAACATTGTCGAAAACGGACTCAACAATGAAGGTCCAACTTGTAGATCCCTCGGCGTTCACGCCGCCCTATGACCGCGCGCTAGCGGCGGCGCTGGCGCGCGCCGGCGCCGAGGTCGAGCTGCTGACGAGCCGCTTCCTCTACGGGCCGGTGCCCCCAGCCGAGGGCTACCGCGTCGAGGAGCTCTTCTACCGCCGCTCCGCCGCCCGCGGACTCGACGCCTCGGCTCGCCTGCCGTTCAAGGCCGCCGAGCACCTGCCCGACATGCTGCGCTATCGCCGTGCCGCCGCCGCCGATGTCACCCACTACCAGTGGCTGACGGTCCCGTCGGTCGACGCCTACCTGCTGCCGCCTGCCCGGCCCCGGGTGATGACCGCCCACTACATCCTGCCGCGGCAGCCGAAGCGCCGGCAGGTGCGCTCCGCCCGCCGCGTCTTCGATGCCATGGACGCCGTCGTCGCCCACTCCGAGCACGGCGCCGCCCGCCTCCGCGATGAGGTCGGCCTCGATCCGACGAAGGTCCGCGTCGTCCCCCATGGCGCCTTCGACTACCTGACGAAGCTGCCGGAGGAGAAGCCGCTGCCGGCAGAGCTGGAGGGGGCGGAGGGACCGGTGATCCTCTCCTTCGGCCTCATGCGCCCCTACAAGGGAATCGAGAACCTGCTCGAGGCCTACCGGCGGCTGGTCGTCGCGGTGCCAGCGCCGCCCGAGCTCTGGATCGTCGGCAACCCGCGGATGGACGTCGGGCCACTGCGGCAGCAGGCGGCGGAGGCAGGCGGCCGCGTTCGCTTCGTCACCCGCTTCGTCGAGGACGCCGAGATCCCGGCGATCTTCCGCCGCGCCGATCTGCTCGTCCTCCCCTACCTCGATGCCGAGCACTCCGGCGTCCTCTACACCGGCCTCGCCTTCGGCAAGCCGATGGTCCTCAGCGCCGTCGGCGGCTTCCCCGAGGTGGCGGAGACGGGCGCCGCCCGCCTGGTCCCGCCGGGCGACACCCCCGCGCTCTCCGCGGCGCTGGAGGAGCTGGCCGGTGACGAGAGCGCCCGCCGCGACCTCGCCGCCGCCGCAACCCACGCCGCCGCCGGCCCCTTCTCCTGGGATGAGGCCGCCCGCCGCACGCTCGAGCTCTACCGCCAGCTGCTGGAGGCCCGCGCGTGACCACCATCGCCGCGATCCTCTTCTGGCTCAGTACCGGCGCGATCGTCTACACCCACCTCGGCTACCCGCTGCTGCTCTGGGCGCTGACGCGAAGTCGTTTCCACCATCCGAGCCCCCATAGGGGCCAAAAGGGTGGAAACGATGCTGGTGAGGAGCTGCCGACCGTTTCCCTGATCGTCCCGGCCTACGACGAGGAGGAGGTGATCGCCGACAAAGTCGCCAACGCTCTCGCGCTCGACTACCCGCGCGATCGCCTGCAGGTGATCGTCGCCTCCGACGGGAGTGGCGACGCCACCGCCGAGCGCGCCCGCGCCGCCGGCGCCAGCCTCGTCCTCGAGCTGCCGCCGGGGGGCAAGGTCGCCGCCCTCAACGCCGCCGCCGAGCAGGCCGCCGGCGAGGTCCTCGCCTTCTCCGACGCCAACAGCGTCTGGTCCCGCGACGCCCTGCGCCGCCTCGTCGCCCCCTTCGCCGATCCCGGCGTCGGCTACGTCTGCGGCCAGGTCCGCTTCCTCGACCCCGACGGCAACAATCTCGAGGGCGCCTACTGGCGCTACGAGATGGCGGTGCGGGAAGCGGAGTCAGCCCTCGGCGGCGTCACCGCCGGCAACGGCGCGATCTACGCGGTGCGCCGCGACGCCTTCATCCCGCTCGCGCCCTCCGGCAGCCACGACCTCAGTTTCCCCTTCCGGCTCGCCAAGCGCCGCCTCCGCTCCCTCTACGCGCCCGGCGCCCGCGCCGAGGAGAAGATGGTGCCGACGATCGAGGGCGAGTTCGCCCGCAAACGGCGGATGATGGTTGGCCTCTGGGACATCGTCGTCGGCGAAGGGATGCTCTCGCCGCGCGGCTACCCGTCGCTCTACGCCTTCGAGATCGCCTCGCACCGACTGCTGCGCTATCTCAGCCCGCTGCTTCACGTCGTCGCCTTCCTCGCCAACCTCTTCCTCCTCGGCGACGGCTGGTTCTACGACCTCGCCTTCGTCCTCCAGCTCGCCTTCCTCGCCGCCGCCCTGCTCGGCCGCTCGCTGCCGATCGGTCCCTTCCGCATAGCCCGCTACTACCTACTGACCACCGCCGCGATCGCCCTCGGCCTCTGGGACCGCATGCGCGGCGGCGCCGGGGGGCGCTGGGAGAAGGCGGAGGGGACCCGCTGATGCCGCGCGCCTTCGACCTCGTCATCGCCGCGATCGCCCTGGCGATCCTCTCGCCGCTGCTGCTGATCGCGGCGATCGCGATCAAGTTGACCAGCACCGGCCCGGTCCTCTACCGCCAGCGTCGGGTTGGCCGCGGCGGCCGCGAGTTCGAGATGTGGAAGCTACGGACGATGGTCCAGGGCTCCGACCCGATCGGGGTCGGCAAAATCGTCTACCGCGACGACCCCCGCGTCACCGGCCCCGGCCGGCTGTTGCGCCGCACCTCGCTCGACGAGATCCCCAACCTCATCAACGTGCTCCGTGGTGAGATGGCGATCGTCGGCCCGCGCCCGACGATCAAGGCCCAGGTCGACGACTACACGCCGCGGCAGAAACGCCGCCACGAAGTCCTCCCCGGAATCACCGGCTGGGCCCAGGTCCAAGGCCGCGCCGGCATCCCCTGGGAGGAGCGGATCGAGCTCGACGTCTGGTACGTCGACCACCGCAGCCTCCTCCTCGACCTCCGCATCCTCGCCAAATCGGTGTGGCTCGTCCTCACCGGCCAGGGCCTCGCTCCGGACTGAGCGGGATAGGGTTCGCGGCGTGAGCGCCGAGCGTCCCGCCGTCACCCTGCGGCCCTTCGAGGAGGGCGACGCGGCGGCTGTCCATCGCTGGTTCAACAACCCGGCGGCGATCGCTTCGCTGATGGAGCAGCGGGACGAGTTCACGCTGGAGCAGGCCGAAGCCTGGACGCGCCGGGCGATGGACGTCTCCGGCGAGGACCGCAAGTTCGCGATCGTCGTCGAGGGCTACGGGGAGCCGGTTGGCTTCACCGCCCTCTACGGCCTCTTCCGCCAGACCGCTCCCGAGCTCGGTGCGCTGATCGGCGACGACGTCCGCGGCAAGGGCGTCGGCCGCCGCGCCGAGGCGCTGACGATCGCCAAGGCCTTCGACGAGTACGGCTCCCACCGGGTCTACGGCCGCATCCCCGCCCGCAACGAGGTCGCGAAGAAGACCGTCGCCGGCCTCGGCTGGAAACACGAGGGGACGATGCGCGCCCACCTCGCCCGCCGTGACGGCCCCGCCGACGACTGCGAGGTCTGGGGCGTGCTCCCGGACGAGTTCCGCGCCGCCGCCGCGGACCTGCTCGAGTGACCGCGGCGAGAGCCGAGCTGATCGAGGACGGCGGCGCTGCTGCCGCGAGCGAGGAGTTCTTCCGCTCACACGCATTCCTGGAAGCCGAGGGAGCCACTCACACTCTGAAAATCGAGAGCGATGAGGGGGTGCTGGTGGCGCCGCTGATCGTTCGCGAGATCGAGGGGGGCCTGGGGCGGGACGCAGTCTCTCCATACGGCTATCCAGGACTTGTCGGCAGAGAGGGGCGGGGGGGATTGATTTTTCTAGGACCGGGCTGGTCAGTGTCTTCATTCGTCACGCGTTGGGGGCGTCGCCGCTGGCCGGGGCCAGCGAGCGGAATGTGGTTCAGATTGCCGATCCTGCCTTGCCGCGTAAGAGTCGGCCGAGCGATCGGCGGCAAGTGCGGCGTAACCTCGAAGCGGGGTATGAGCTGGAGTTGGTGCTGGGTCCGGAGACGAGCAGTGGAGAGCGTGCCGGCTTTCTCGACGTGTACGAGCAGACGATGCGGCGGACTGAGGCTGCGCCGCACTACTTCTTCGGGGCTGGGTACTTCGACCGGATCCTGAAGGCGGAGAGCACTTGGTTAATCCTCGCCAGAGGACCGGAAGGCGACGTCGCCGCCGCCTCGATCGCCGTGGTCAGCGACGGCTACCTCCACTACTACCTGAGCGGTAGCGCCGACTCCCACCTGAGGGCGGCGCCGATGAAGAACATCGTCACCCGTCTGGTCGAGCACTCGCAGGAGCTCGGTCTCCCGCTCAACCTCGGCGGCGGCATCTCCCCGGGCGACGCGCTCGAGGAGTTCAAGCGCGGCTTTGCCAACCGCCAGCAGACCTGGCTCACCTCGGAGCTTGTCTGCGACGAGGAGACCTACGCACGGCTCAGCGCTGGCCGTGACGCCGGCGGCTTCTTCCCGGCCTACCGCGCCTAAGCGTCGCTCAGGATTCGGAGGATTCTTCGGGTTCCGACGGGGTCGGCCCGGTGAATTTGAAGGCGAAGACCGGCTCGCCGCCATATTTGCCCCAGGTTTCCTTGCCGAAGGCGCGGATCGCGTCGAGCGTGATCGCGCCTTTGTATTCGGGGCAGCCGAGCAGGTTGGTCCAGGTGGTCGCTGCCACCTGGTAGGGCATCGTCTTGTTCGGGAAGAGCAGCGAGGCGCCGTACATCGTGTCGTAGAGGCCCTTCAGTTCCAGCTGCTCTTTTTCCGGCAGGCTCGGCGCGTACTGGATCTCTAACCGCCCGTGCTCGAGCGAGTGGACGTAGTCGATTGGTGCCGGTTCTTCGGAGTAGGCGCCATCCGCCTGCTGGTAGGGCGGTTCGACGTGTTTGCCCGAGGTCGGCGGGCTGGTCTTGTAGTTCGGCGTCGGCGAGTTCTTCGGGATGTGTTCGTGGCCCTCGTCTTCTAGTTCCAGCTCCAGTTTGCAGCCCGCCTGCTTCGCGGCCTGCTGCAGATTCGTCACCTTGGGCGCGGGCGGGGCGATCCCTTCGCGTTCGTCGGGCGCCACCCCGTTGGTCGAGCCGTAGGCCGAGTTGACGTTGATGTGGGCATCGCCGCTGCCGTCGCCGTTCCCGCTGCTGTCGCTGCCGCCCGTCGCGAGGATGAAGACGACGACCGCGATCGCCAGAACCACGGTCGAGCCGATCGCGTAGGCGAGGATCAGGCGCGAGTTGCCGCTGCGCTGTTCACGCTTTTCGGCGTCGATCCGTTCCTGCCGCAGTTTTTCGCGTTCCCGCTCGCCCTTCCCCATACCGTTCCTAAGCCTAGTCGGCTCGCTCCATTTCGGCAGCGTCGCCGCGGACCCGCTCCCATGGCCGCGAGGCCTTCAGCGCCCCGAGCACGGCGCGCGTCGCCGGTGCCCGGTTGAGCGCGTAGAAGTGGATGCCCGGTGCGCCGGCGATCAGCAGCTCGGCGCACTGCTGGGCGGCGTAGGCGATCCCGAGCTCGAACTCGCGCTCCGGGTCACCGCCGGCGGCCGCGAAGGCCGCTTCGAGGGCGGGGGGAATCGTCGCGTCGCAGAGGTCGCAGATCCGTTTCGTCTGGGCGAAGCTGGTGACCGGGATCACCCCGGCGATGATCGGCACCTCGACCCCCCGCGCCCGCGCGGCCCGCACGAAGTCGAAGTAGACCTGGTTGTCGAAGAAGAGCTGGGTGATCAGGAAGCCGGCGCCGGCGTCGACCTTCGTCTTCAGGTAGCGGAGATCGGCCTCGAGGTCGGACGCCTCGGGGTGCACCTCCGGGAAGCAGGTGCCGCCGATCCCGAAGCTCCAGCCGGCAGCGATGAAGGCGGCGAGCTCGGCGGCACTGGCCAGACCTCCCTCGGGCTGGACGAAATCAGCCTGGCCGCGTGGCGGGTCGCCACGCAGGGCGAAGACGTTCTCGATCCCCGCCGCCTCGATCAGGTCGAGGGTCGCCGCCAGCCCTTCGGTGGTCTCGCCGACGCAGCTGAGGTGCGCCATCGTCTCGAAGCCGATCTCGTCCTTCAGTGCCGTCGTGATCTCGACCGTGCCGTCGCGGGTGGAGCCACCGGCGCCGTAGGTGACCGAGACGAAGTCCGGCTCCAGCGCTCGCAGCTCGCGCGCCGTCTCGAACAGCTCGTCGGTTGCGGCGGCCGTCTTCGGCGGAAAGAACTCGATCGAGAAGGTCGGCTTCCGCTCAGCGATGATCTCGTCAATGCGCACCCGCTGAGGGTAGCCGGAGCGCGCGGGGCCGGTCCTCTCCTGCTGAATCCGGGTTTTGCGGAAACGCCTTCCTCGACCCCCTGGACATGGCTCGGCAACCGGCGTAGGTTCGCCCTGCGACCGGGAGAGACCGGGCCCCGCGGAAGCCAAGCGGGAAAGGGTCTCGAAGGTGGCGCCACGAGCTTCTGAGTGCGAAGGCTACGCACGAGGCAGGCAACGAGCGCCATCACCGGTCGTTTTCTTTTGCCGGTCACGTCCGGGGCGACTCCTACGGTTGCGACTGGTCTTGGCGGTCCTGCCCTTCCGAGACCGGCGACCGGGGCGCACCTCGGGGAGCCGGCGTCGTCGCGAACCCCGTGCACCGCGCGACGACTAGCCCGCCGCTCCCTACTTCCGGTTCGCCCCGGAAGCTGTGGGAGGATCCGGGGATGAGCAGCTCGGAGGTCCGCTACGAGCGCTGCGGGTCGGCAGCGGTGCTGACGATCGAGCGCCCCGACCGTCGCAACGCGATCGACGCCGCCACCGCCAGGGCCCTGCGGAGCGGGCTGGAGAGATTCGAGGCCGACGACGAGGCCCGCGTGCTGGTGCTGACCGGAAGCGGCGAGGCCTTCTGCGCGGGGGCCGACCTGAAGGCCCTGGACCTGGACGTCGACGACCCGGGAGGCCCGCTTGGCTTCAGCCGCCGCACTCCCGCGAAGCCGGCGATCGCCGCGATCGATGGCTGGTGCCTGGCGGGCGGGCTCGAGCTGGCGCTTTGGTGCGATCTGCGGATCGCGACGCCGCGCTCGATCTTCGGCTGCTTCGAGCGGCGCTGGGGGGTTCCGCTCGTCGACGGCGGCACCCAGCGGCTGCCGCCGGTGGTCGGGATGGGCCGGGCCCTGGAGATGATCCTCACGGGCCGCCCGGTCGAGGCCGAGGAGGCCGAGCGGATCGGGCTGGTCAACCAGGTGGCGCCGCCGGGGGAGCACCTCGACCGTGCCCTGGAGCTGGCCGAGCGGATCGCTTCGTTCCCGCAGGAGACGATGCTGAGCGATCGCCGCGCCGCCCTCGAGGGAGCCGGCCTTTCGCTGGCCGAGGGGCTGGAGCTGGAGCGGCGGGTGGGGCGCGAGGTGCTGGTGGTTGCCGCCCGCGGCGCCGCCCGCTTCGCCGGCGGTGAGGGGCGCGGCGGCCAAGGAGTCTGAGCCGCCCTCCAGGGCTAGGGCTGTTCTCCCCGCATCGCCGCGCTCGCCTCGTCGGCACCGAAGAAGGGGAGGATCGCCAGGTAGGTCAACTCCGGCAAGAGCCGCAGGTATCCGCTGGTCTGGTTGGAGGCGAGGCGGCTATGGATGACGGCGAGGATTCCCGCGACCACCGCCTCAGCCGAGATCGCGGGAGCGACGTCGCCGCTTTCCTTTCGCGCCAGGTCCACCATCGCGGAGGCACGCGCCATCGCCTCTGTTCGCTTCGCCACCGCCCGCGGCCCGGCGGCGTGGACCTCGACCAGCAGCGCCCGGCCTACCGCCGGCTGCTCGTCGAGGAAACGGAGCAGCCCTTTCAGCGCCCCACCCAGTTGATCGCGCCAGGCGGTGTGCCCGGCGGCGGCATCCCGCATCGCCAGCTCCACCCAGGCGGAGCCGGCGTCGAGGGCCTGCAGGTAGCAGTCCTCCTTGTCGCTGAAGGAGTCGTAGAAGGCCTGGCGGTAGACGCCGGCCTCGGCGATCGCATCCTGCACCGTGGTCCGCTCGTAACCGTGCGTGCCAACCGCTATCAGCATCCCCTGGAGAATGCGGTGCCTCTTTCCGGTCAAAGTCCCCGCCCGGTCGAAGTTGATTGAGAAAACACCTTGTCTGGCTTTGGTACCTAAACGGTATCCGGTCGGGGGCGACGGGGACGCCGTGATCGGACTCAGGTACTCTTCCGTTCGTGGCTTCTAAGTCAACACCGCGTCCACTTCCGGGTCAGCACCAGCTCTCGCGCGAGTTCATCGCCCAGCACCAGCGGGCCAGGATCGTCAACGCGCTTGCCCTCGAGGTCTCCGAGAAGGGCTATCGCAACGTCACCGTCGCCGACATCGTCAAGCGGGCCGGGATCGCCCGCAACACCTTCTACGGAAACTTCGGCTCGAAAGAGGATTGCTTCCTCGCCGCCCAGCAATTCGCGATGTCAGCTGCCCTTGGCCGAGTGGTCGAGGCCGCCGGGGAGATCGACGACTGGCCCTACCGGGTCGAGGCGGGGCTTGCCGCCTTCCTCCACTTCGTCGCCGAGGAGCCGGCCCTCGCCCGCACCTGCATGGTCGACGCCCTTGCCGCGGCCCCGACCTCCGTCCGCTACTACGAGGAGTCGCTGCAGTCCTTCGTCTCCCTGTTTCGACTTGGACGCGATGTCTCGCCGCACGGAGGGAAGCTGCCGGAGACAATCGAGGAGGCTCTGATCGGCGGTGTCTTCTGGATCATCTACCAGCGCCTCCTGGAGGAGCAACCGGAGCGGATCGAGGAACTGCTTCCGGAGCTGGTCGAGTTCACCCTGACCCCATACCTGGGGGCCGATCGCGCCCGGGTCGTGGCAGTGGAGGGAGACGGTGCATCCGCAGCGTCCGGCTCCCGCGGCTAGCCGGCCGGATCAAGAAACTGGCCAGTTAGCCAGATTAAGCTGCAATCGTTTGAATCGGTATCGTCGGTTCTCTTGAGCGAACCAGTCAACCCCTCTGTTGATTCGCCGGAGTACCCGCCCGAGCTCGCCCGCCTCCCCCCGGGCCGCCATGGTCTCCCGCGCGAGTTTGTCGCCCGGAATCAGCGCGAGCGATTGATCGCGGGTCTGGCGGAGGCGGTTGCCGAACAGGGATACGCCGGCACCACGATCGCTCACATCACCCGCCATGCCGCCGTCTCGCGGCGAACCTTCTACGAGCACTTCAGCAGCAAGGACGAGTGCTTCGTCGCGGCCTATGACACGGTGATGGCGGAGCTGCGGCGCCGGGTCGATGACGCCTTCAACCAAGAGGACGAATGGCCGCAGGCGGTGCGGGCCGGGATCGGGGCGATGCTCGAGTTCCTCACCGCCGAGCCGCACCTCGCCCGTCTCAGCATGGTCGAGGCGCTGGTCGCCGGGCCGGTCGTTGTCGAGCGCTACGACGCCGCGATCCAAGGCCTCGTCCCCTACTTCGAAGCTGGCCGCAAAGGCCGCCCGGCGGAGGTTCTCGCCGGGCTCTCCCCCAGCACCGAGGAGGCGCTGGTCGGCGGCATGGTCTCGTTGATCTCGCGCCGGGTCTTCGCCGACCGCACAGAGGAGCTGGAGTCGCTCCTCCCCGACCTGACCGAGTTCGCGCTGACGCCATACCTCGGCAGCGCCGAGGCGGCCAAGGTCGCCCGCCAGGGCTGAGCCGCCCTCCCGTCCTCGAAAACTTGCAGTTGACGCTATGGAGTTATCGTGGCCACAACCCGAACATACGTTCGTATGGAGATCGCCTGCGTCATCGACAAACGTTCGGCGAACCTCTCGCGCCCGGGTCGAGCCGGGGGGCCCCGGCCCGGGCGCCTATATAGAACTGGGGCAGCTGAGGTAGCCGATCCTGTCGCGGCGGCCGAGGCGACCGAAGCGATGGTGCGGGCGCTGGAGGGGATCGGCGCCGCGGTCGAGTCCGAGCAGGCGGGCGAGGCGTTCTTCGCAGTCGACGGCCTTCGCGGCCTCTACGGCGGCAGCTCCGCCGGCGTCCTCGCCGCGGCCCAGCGGGCGGTGGGGGAGGAGCGGCGGATCGCCACCGGGCGCACCAGGCTCGCCGCCTTTCTGCGCGCCGAGGAGTGGCCGCGGCCGGTCCCCATCGCGGCCCTGCGGCGCCGGCTCGGCGTCGCCGAGCGCGAGATCGACGAGCTGACCGAGGCATTGGCGCGCCTCGGGATCGAGACCCTGCACGATTTCTCCCGGCTCTCGGCCGACCAGGTCTCCGACCGCTTCGGGCCGCTGGGCCTGCGGGCGCTGCGCCTCTGCCGTGGTGAGGAAGAGCCGCTACGGCCGCGGACGCCGCACGAGGAGGTGGCCGAGAAGATCGAGCTGCCGGAAGGGACCGCCGGCCGCCAGCTCGACCGGGCGCTGGAGCTGCTCGTCGACCGCCTGCTGGCGGCGCCGCAGCGCCAGGGGAGGACGCTGCTGGGCCTGCGGCTGGGGGCACGGCTGACGGGCGGCGGCAGCTGGAGCGTCGAGCAGGGCCTTGGCCGTCCGAGCGCCTCGCCGCGGGTGCTGCGTAACGTCCTCGGGCCGCGGCTCGAGGAGCTGCCGGGCCCGGCGACGGCGCTGCGCCTGCGGGCGGTCGGCCTCGGTCCGCCGGCCCGCGACCAGCTCGAGCTGGCGGTCGGCGGGACGGAGCCGCGGCGACGGCGGCTGCGGGCGGCGGTCCGCGAGGTCCGCGCCGCGCAGGGCGCCGAGGCGCTGCTGAAAATCCTGCCCCTCGACGGTGCCTCCCGCGTGCCCGAGCGCTGGGCGCTCCTGACCCCCTACCCCGAACTCTGATGCCGGGCCTCCGTCGTCTCTACGCCCCCGAGCGGGTGGCGGTCCGCACCGACCCCCGCGGCGCCCCGCTGCTGGTCGAGGGGGTGACAGTCGAGGCCGTCCGCGAGGAGTGGTTGGTCGAGGACCGCTGGTGGACGCCGCAGCCGCTGCGGCGCCACTACTTCGAGCTGGCGACCGCCGACGGCCGCGCCCTGACCGTCTTCCGCGCCGCCGGTGGCCAGCGCTGGTATCGGCAGCGAGCCTGAGTCCCGAGGGAGCTGGTTATCGATGTACGTCGAGCTGCACGCCCACTCCGCATTCTCCTTCCTCGACGGCGCCTCGACCCCGCTGGAGCTGGCCGCCGCCGCGGCCGCCCAGGGCTATCCCGCCTTCGCCCTCACCGATCACGACGGCGTCTGGGGCTCGATGGAGTTCGCCCACGCCTGCAAGGGCTTCGGCATCCGCCCACTCACCGGCGCCGAGCTGACCGTTGTCGCCGACGGGCCGAAAAGTCCACCCCATCTCGACAGATCGGCCCATCGTTCGAGAGAAGACGACAAATCGGCCCGTCGACATCTGACGCTTTTGGTCGAAGACGAGACCGGCTACCGCAATCTTTGCCGGCTCCTCACCGCCGCCCACTCGCACACCCGCGATAACACGACCCGATCCCAGACCCAGCCGTGGGCGACGCTTGAGCAGGTAGAGGAGCACGCGGAAGGGCTGATCTGCCTCTCCGGCTGCGCGCGGGACGGGGCCGTCGCCGGAGCCTTCGAGCGGGGCGACACCGCCGCGGGGGAGCGGTTGGCGCGGCGCCTGTTGGCCGCCTTCGGCCGTGACCGCTTCCGGATCGAGCTGCAGCGTCCCTACTGGCGCCGCGACCGCGCCCGCAACCGCTGGCTGGCGCTGCTGGCCGAGCGGCTCGAGGTTCCCTGCGTCGCGACCGGCAACGTCCACTCCCACGACCGCCGCCGGGCGCCGCTGCAGGACGCGCTGGTCGCGATCGGCCTCTGCGAGACCTTGGAGGAGTCCGAGCCGCGGCGCCGCGGCAACTCGACCTCGGCGCTGACCTCGCCGGGGGCGATGGCGGCTCGCTTCGCCGAATACCCCGAGGCGGTCGCCGAGACCGAGCGGATCGCCGAGCGGTTGCGCTTCGACCTCACCGAGCAGCTCGGCTACCGCTATCCCGGCAGCGAGGACCCGGGCGCCGATGCCGAGCTCGCCCGCGTCTGCAACCACCACCTCGGCGAGCGCTACAGCGGCAACGCCCGCCTGCTCGAGGCGCAGTGGCGGCTGGAGGAGGAGCTGGCGATCATCCGCAAGCTCGGCCTCTCCGGTTTCTTCCTCCTCCACCGCGACCTGCTCGAGCTCGCCCGCGAGGTCGCCGCCGAGGTGCGCGGCCCTGATTCCGCGCGGTCGATCTTGCCGCCCGGGCGGGGGCGTGGCTCCAGCGTCAGCTCGATCGTCTGCTACCTGACCGGCCTCTCCCACGTCGACCCGGTCGAGGCCGACCTCTTCTCCGGCCGCTTCCTCAACGAGGAAACGACCTCGATACCGGACATCGACCTCGACTTCCCGCGCGACATCCGCGAGGTCCTGATCCCGCGCGTGCACGAGCGCTACGGCCGCGAGCATTCGGCTCTCGTCGCCGCCTTCCCGACCTACCGACCGAAGGGCGCGGTGCGCGACCTCGGCAAGGCGCTGGGGTTGCCGCCGGCGGAGATCGACAAGGTGGCGAAGACGGTCGGCTTCTTCGAGGGCGCGGCCGAGATCGACCGCAACCTCGTCGCCGCGCTCGGGCCCGAGCGGGCGCAGGAGCCGCGCTGGCGGGCGCTGCTGCCGCTCGCCGCCGAGATCATGGGCCTGCCGCGCCACTCCTCCCAACACCCGGGCGGGATGGTGATCTCGACCCGGCCGCTGGTCGACGTCTGCCCGGTCGTGCCGGCGGCGATGGCCGGGCGGCAGACGGTGCAGTGGGACAAGGACTCCTGCGCCGACGCCGGCTTCCTCAAGATCGACCTGCTGGGGCTGGGGATGCTCTCGGCGGTCGAGCGCTGCGTCGAGGAGATCGGCCAGGCGCGCGGTGAGCGGCTCGACCTCTCGCGGATCCCGCTCGACGACGAGGAGGTCTACGAATCGATCCGCGCCGCCGACACCACCGGCGTCTTCCAGATCGAGAGCCGGGCGCAGATGCAGATGCTGCCGCGGACCCAGCCGCGCGATCTCGACGACGTCATCGTCCAGGTGGCGCTGGTGCGGCCGGGGCCGATCCAGGGCGGCGCCATCCACCCTTATATAGAGCGGCGGAAAGCGCTTCGCGAGGATCCGAGCTTCAAGATCCCCTACGAGCACCCGCTGCTGGAGCCGGTCCTGGAGGAGACGCTGGGGACGATCGTCTTCCAGGAGCAGGTGATCGAGGTGGCGATGGCGCTCTCGGGCTTCAGCTCCTCGGAGGCCGAGGGGCTGCGGCGGGCGATGAGCCGCAAGCGCTCCGAGGAGGCGATCCGCGAGCATCATCAGCGCTTCCTCGCCGGCGCCGCCGCCAACGGCGTCCGCGAGGAAGTCGCCGAACGGGTCTGGAGCCAGATCCAGGGCTTCTCCGGCTTCGGCTTCCCGAAGGCGCACTCGGCCGCCTTCGGCCTGCTCGCCTACCAGTCGGCCTGGCTGCGGATCCACTACGGCCCCGAGTTCCTCTGCTCGCTGCTGAACGAGCAGCCGATGGGCTTCTACCCGCCCGACTCGCTCGTCCACGAGGCGCAGAGGCGGGGGATCCGGGTGGCGGCGGTCGACGCCAACCGCAGCAAGGTCCTCTGTCACGTCGAATCGCCGCGCGCCGACGAGGTGCGCGGCGGCTTGCAGGTCCGAATCGGCCTCGGCTATGTCAAGGGCGTGAAGAGGGAGGACATGGAGGCGCTGGTGGCCGAGCGCGAGCGCGGCGGTCCATATAAGGGGATCGCCGAACTGGCCTCGCGCTCAGGGGCCGGTCTGCCGAGCTTGGAAAAGCTCGCCTGGGCGGGCGCCCTCGACGGCATCCCCGTCGGCTCCGAAGACGACCGCCGCGAGGCCCTCTGGCGGGTCGGCGTCTCCGCTGCCGCTCGGCGCAAGGACAGCGGCACCCAGCTGGCGCTGCCGATGGAGCCGCCGTCGCCGCCCGAGCTGGAGCCGCTGGGAGAGTGGGGGAGGCTGATCGCCGACTACCGCTCGACCGGAATGACGGTGGAGAAGCACCCGATGAAGCTCCTGCGCCCGACCCTCGACCCGAAGCTTGCCCGCACCTCCGACCTGACCGAGCTCGACCACGGATCGAGGGTCGAGGTCGCCGGCATGGTCACCGCCAGGCAGCGCCCGGAGACCGCCAACGGCATCACCTTCCTCCTGCTCGAGGACGAGCGCGGCTCGGTCAACCTCGTCGTCCCGCCCCCCGTCTTCGACCGCCGCCGCACCCTCGTCCGCAGCGCCCCCCTGCTTCGCGCCCGTGGCCGCCTCGAGCGCCGCGAAGGCACCGTCAACGTCGTCGTCCACGACCTGACTCCGTTGCAGCGGCACCGTCCTCTCGCTGGAGAGCCCGCGCGTTCACAGCAGGACAAGATTCGAGCACTGGCCCTTGCCGAGCTCCAAGCCGTCGCTCCTGCTGGTCACCGCTAGGCCGACTCCGCTCGGCCCTCTACCGATGCTCGCCGCTTCATCCCACGCTTTCGCAGCTCCCGCACTCGTCTGGCACTTCGCTTCGCCCTCTCGTCCTGGATCTCTGCGAAGAGCCTCGCCTCCATCTGCAGTAACTGGGCGGTCGCATCGTGATGCTTGAGACTGACCGGTCCCCTTGCGGATGCACGCACCGTAATTCCGGCTGCTTCCAGTCGCTTGATTGCTGGGCTCACGGCCTGAGGGGTCACACCAAGCTCCTCGGCTATGTCCTTCTGTTGAAGCGGGCCTTCAAGCAGAGCCTCCATGATCCGTCGCGTCTCTTGAGCGGCGAAGAGCCGGAAGAGATGGAGGTCCTCCTCGGAAGCCAGATCCGTCATCGTCGCCGCCTATCGTAAGTACATAAATCAATTTAGATATGTAATTAACTCTAAATGCCCACTGCTCTCATCTTGTGCCCGCCGTCTGGGCTCACGGACTTTCCGGGTTCGCGCGGGAATGGACCCGGCCACCCTGCCCCATAACTTGCTGGCATGCGAGCACGACAGGCCAACTGTTGCGGCCAGACCTCGAACCGGCGGCCGTCGGTGGTAGCGGTTGATCTTCCGACCACCCCGGGGCCCTGGCCTACGGGACGCCGGAAGCTGCCTAATCTCTCCGCAGTTGCTGCGAGCGCCGTCTGCCCTGAGGACGCCGCCGCCGCCGTTCGCACGGTCCTGGCCGACCCAGGTCAGGAGAGAAAGCCACTACTTGGCCTAGAGCCCCGCCTCGCTGAACACCGGATCTGGGTCAGGAGCGCTCGCTTGTTCCCCGAGCGAGGCGGGCCCCAGGCTCTCTTGATCCCTCTGGGCGAAAACGGGTTTCGCATTCCGGTGGATCCGACTCCGCGAGGCGGTTGGGATGATGTCGAGGGACCGCTGCGAAAAGCGTTGTACCGTCAACGACGCCGCTTCCTGGTGGCCCATGAGCTAGCCCACAGCCTCTTCTACGAGCGCTCGGAGGGCCAGCGCCCTGCTCGAGCTACTCCTCTCAACGAGGCCGAGGAGCGCTTCTGCGACGAGTTCGCACGCTGGCTTCTGCTACCGAGAGCCGTGCTGGAGCGTCGGCGGTCCTCTGCGTCGGCGATCTTCGATCTTCACCGGGAGTTCGACATCTCTGTGGAGGTAGCTGCCCGAGCGCTGACCATGGCCCACCCCGAACTATGGGTGGCCATCCTCGTGTTCAGCCGTGACCGCGATCGTTGGCAGTTGCAGTGGATGAACGGGGCGCCTCCGCCGCCTGGCTACACGGCGGCGTTCGACCCCGACAGGCGTCAGCTCGTGCTAGTCGGCTCTTCCGAGGCATCGTCGTCCGCCCACAGCTCCTCCGCGACTTCTACGTACCGCGCTTGCACAGCCTTGAAGGTCGAGGGCTCTTCGCGGGCCCGGGCGGGAACGGCTTCGACCTCCGCGAGCAACGCCGCTGCGTCCTCGGGCGATCTGTTCCGTTCTTTGGCCAGACGGTTTGCCGCCAGCTCGTCCGGCCAACGATCGGTGTTCTCGCTGTAATCACCCGCAAGCTGGGGCCATCGGATGCCCCAGCGCTGTGCCAACCGCACCAGGATCTCCTCCCTTGCGTCCGGCGAGACCGAAGAGTGAACGAAGACGTTGATCGTCCACAACGCCCTGTGTAGATCGTCCAGCTCGGCGCCTCGCTTGCGGCCGTGCAGCTCATGCTGGTCGAAAGGGGTGACCGAGCTGCCGTCGAAGACGAGGACTTTCGCCACCTTCAGATGCATCTCCTCCGGCGGCAGCCAGATCGCCACCTGCCAGGGTTCGATCTCGGCGTATTCGGCCAGCCCCCGCTCCTGCCCCAGCCGCACTTGCGGGTCCTTGTACTTCCCTCGCAGCTCGGCCGCGGGCGCAGCCCCGGCGTGGCAGCGGGCGATCTCCGGAAACAGCCGGCGGTCGATCAGCTCCTGCGCCAGCTGGGAGGCTCTCCGTAGCTCGGGCGAAGGGTTCTCAATTTCGGCGCCGTCAGCGAGGAACTCGAGCAACCCGTCGTCTCCACGCTTGAGCAGCTGCCGCTCGATGTACCGCGAAGCACGCACCTCCGACCCGAGGTCCGCGTCTCCGACCATCGGATACAGCTCCGGCTGCGCCGCGACATCCCTCTTCCAGAGCAACAGGAGCTTGCCCACCATTGCGTCGGCGCGTAGCTTCGCGTGGTGGACGAGAACTCGTTCAGTTAGCTCGAACCGGTACCGCAGGTACTTCAAGAGCTCCGTCACTACGTCACTGCGCTCATGACCGTCGCGGGCGATGCTCAGGGCCATGCGGCGGCGGTTGAACTCGTTGGGTCCGTCGGGGGTGACGAAGAGCGCAGACAAGAAGCGATGGCCGAGCGCCACGGGAAGGCCGGCGAAGACATGGTCTCGGGTGAGGTAGTCGACGAGGTCGGCACAGATGGTGTTGCCGACCAAGTCGAGGACAAACGGGTATTCGCTCCGGACCACTGAGCTGTTGATCCCCAACGAGGGAGCAACGATGTCCTGGAGGGCCTCTTCCAAGCCTTCGTTGGCAAACAGCTCCTTCAGGTCGGGATCGAAGCGGTCCCAGAGCTCTTGGAGGCGCCAGCGGTTCTTGTCGTGCGGTTCGAGGATGCCCATCTCGTCCTCGACTGAATGCCCAAACGGTACGTGGCAGAAGTCGTGAAGCAGTGCTCCCAGCCGGGCGAGAACGGTCGCCCGGGCGAGCTCCCGGTTGTAGACCACCTCGCCTTCCTCCTCCCATTGGGCGAGAAGGTCGGGCACGGGGTGCAGCCCGTCTCGCTGCGCTACCGCGAAGTCGAGCAAGACCTGCACCGCCCGGACCGCGCCGAGGGAGTGTGAGAAACGGGTGTGGGTAGCACCGGGATAGACCTCGTGCGTCGCTCCGAGCTGCTTGACCCTGCGCAGCCGCTGGAAGGGCGGGGCGTCCACCACCATCATCTCCAGGCGGGTCAGCCCAATGTCACCATGGACCGGGTCCGCCACCACCTTCCCGGGCGTCAGCAGTTCGCCGGGGAGGCTGAACGGCCGGCTATCCCGCATTCCTTTGGTAAATCCCCACATTCCGATTTAAGAATGTATCGGTATCTGAGCGACTGGGGCCGATCGTGCGGCTGCCGGACGGGGCGCAGCACTCTCAGACCCGCAGCACGATCTTGCCGCCGCCGTGGTGGTCTTCGGCCGCCCGGTGGGCCTCGGCGACCTGATCGAGCTCGAAGACCCGGTCGACGTGGACTTGCAGCTGCCCGGCCTCGATCAGCGCGTCGAGCCCCGCCAGACCCACCGGGTCGGGCTCGACGAGAAAGCCTGTCGCTCGCCGGCTCGACTCCTCGGCACGCCGCGACAGCTCCTCCGGAACCCCGCTCGGCACCGAAACGAGCAATCCGCCCGGCCGCAGCACCGGCAGCGAGCGCTCGCCCTGCTGCCCCGTGAAGTCGATCACCGCGTCGAGCTCGCCGACCAGCTCCTCGAAGCGCTGCTCCCGGTAGTCGATGACGACGTCGGCGCCGAGGCCTTCCAGCCACCCGGCCTGCTCGGCGCGGGCGGTGCCGATCACATTGGCGCCTCGGGCCTTGGCGATCTGCACCGCCAGGTGGCCGACGCCCCCCGCGGCGCCATGGATCAGCAGGTCGTCGCCCTCCTGGAGGCGGATCGTGTCGACGACGATCTGCCAGGCGGTCAGACCGGCGAGCGGCAACGCCGCCGCCTCCTCGTGCGAGAGCACGTGCGGCTTGGTCGCAAAGTGCCGCGAGGGCGCGGTCACGAACTCGGCGTAGGCGCCGGCTTCGCGGGGGAACCAGGGCATGCCGAACACCTCCTCGCCAACCGCGAACCGGGTGACGCCGCCAGCGACCTCCGCCACCTCGCCGGCGACGTCCCAGCCGAGGCAGAGCGGCGGCTCGCCGAGGACGGCGGCCATGCCTTTGCCCGTCCGCGTCTTCAAGTCGACCGGGTTGACCCCGGCGGCGCGGACCCGGACCTTGATCTCGGTCGGGATCGGCGAGGGCTCCGGCACCTGCTCCACTGCCAGGGCCTCCGGAGGGCCGAACTCCCGCAGGATTGCCGCGCGCACGAGCCGATGATACGTCGGCCCCGTTCTACTCGAACGCCTCCGGACGCCACAGCGCCTGGTAGAGCTCGTCGAGGCAGTCGCTGGCGAGTTCCCCGTCATCGCCGACCAGCAGGTTGTTCGAACGACCTTCGAGGATCGCGGGGATCCAGGATGCGACCTTGCCCCTGCCCCACCCGTTGGGGTCGGCGGTGGGCTCGACGCAGCTGTGGATCCCGCCGTCCGGCTCCACCTCCGCCCAGACGACTTCGCCGTCGTCGCCGGGCGCGTCGTCCTCGCTGATCACGCACAGCTTCACGCACTTTCGGGCGTGCTTGGTGAGGCTTGCCAGCGGCAGCGCCGCCCGCAGTACCGTCGCCATCTCCTCAGCGGTCATCCCTTCTTCGTCCTCGGCGACGACGTGATGGTGGCGCCAGCGGGCGACTCCGACGATCAGGCCCATCGTTCGCCGCGTCTTGTGAGTGAGGGCGTAGTTGCGGCGGCGGCCCGGCCCTTCCTGCTCGGCGACCAGGCCGGCGGTGTGGAACAGTCCCGCCCGCCGGTTCACCTGGTGGTAGCTGAGTCCGTGCGGTCCCCGGGCGAGCTCGGTGGGGGAGCGCGGTTCGCAGCTCAGTTCCGCCACCATCCCCGCCTCCCAAAGGTCGGCCAGCAGCCCCAGTGACGCCCACGCGTGGGCGTCGATCCGGCCGTCGGGCAGCCGGGTCATCGAGGTATCGGCGAAGCGGTTGACCAAGTTGTAGAGCTCGGTGCCGCAGGGGTCGCTGAGGGTGTGAACGACCTTTGAGGGGACCCCGGGTTCCTCTTCCCGCTCGATCACTTCGAGTTCGGCCAACATGCCGGAATAGCGGTAGATCGTGCGCGGGGCGTAGCCGGGGACCCGCTGGGTCAGTTCCTTCGTCCGCAGCGGCCCTTCGCCGAGGGCCATCAGAATCGCCCCGGTCGCCCCCGCGCTCAGCAGGCGCAGGACATCCGCGGTGGATGCACCCGCTACACAGGCGTCCTCCTCCTGCGAGGGCTGCATCGGCAGATCCGAGAATCCAGTCGTCAATTTTCGTAGCCTCCAGCGTCTGAAGTGGGCGCCTTTGACTGGTTCCCTATGGGTACCCACAGGTATGCGAATTGAATCGCCGCTGCTGCGCATGACGGGGCGCTAATGTCACCCGCCTACGTCGCCCATGAACACGACCGACAACGACAAAACCCGCTGGCTCGCCCTCTATGTCCTCTGCGCGGGGATGCTGATGATCGTCCTCGACGCGACGATCGTCAACGTCGCCCTACCCTCGATCCAGGACAGCCTCGACTTCTCCCAGGCCAACCTCGCCTGGGTCGTCAACGCCTACATGATCCCCTTCGGCGGTCTGCTTCTCCTCGCCGGCCGGATGGGCGATCTGCTCGGCCAGCGCCGCGTCTTCCTGATCGGCTTGGCGATCTTCACCGTCGCCTCGCTGGTCTGCGCCGCCTCGGTTTCGCAGGAGATGCTGGTCGGTGCCCGCTTCGTCCAGGGAGTAGGCGGGGCGCTGGCCTCCGCGGTGATCCTGGGAATGATCGTGACGATGTTCCCGGAGCCGGCGGCGCAGGCGAAAGCGATCGGCGTCTACGGCTTCGTCGCCTCGGCCGGCGGCTCGATCGGCCTTCTGCTCGGGGGCGTCCTCACCGATGCGATCAGCTGGCACTGGATCTTCCTGATCAACCTGCCGATCGGGATCGCCACCGCCTACCTGGCGACGCGGCTGGTCGCCAACCCGGATGGGATCGGCCTCAGCGCCGGTGCCGACTTCCCCGGCGCGGCTTTGATCACCTCTTCCCTGATGTTGGGCGTCTTCACGATCCTGCGGATCGAAGCTTGGGGCTGGAACGACCCCCGCATCTTCGTCCTGGGAGCGATCTCGCTGGCGCTGCTGGCGATCTTCTTCCACCGCCAGGCGACGATCGCGAATCCGCTGATGCCGCTGCGCCTCTTCCGCTCGCGCAACGTCGCCGGCTCCAACGCGCTGCAGGCGCTGCTGGTCGCGGGCATGTTCGGGATGTTCTTCCTCGGCGCCCTCTACCTGCAACGGGTGCTCGGATACAGCCCGCTCGAGGTCGGCTTCGCCTTCCTGCCGACGACGCTGGTGATGGGCACGCTCTCGCTCGGCTTCTCGGAAAAACTGATCATGCGCTTCGGCCCCCGCACGACCCTGATCCCCGGTGTCTGCCTGGTCGTCGTCGCCCTGCTCCTCTTCGCCCGCACCCCGGTGGACGCCAACTACTTCGTCGACCTGCTGCCGCCGTTCCTGCTGATCGGCATCGGCGTCGGCACCTCGTTCCCGGCGATCATGACCTTGGCGATGTCGGGCGCCACCCCCGAGGACGCGGGGCTCGCCTCCGGCTTCGTCAACACCAGCATGCAGGTGGGCGGGGCGATCGGGCTGGCGGTCCTGGCGACCCTATCCGGGGAGCGCACGCAGTCCCTGCTCGATGACGGCGAGAACCTCGCCCAGGCGCTGACCTCCGGCTATCACGTCGCCTACCTGGTCGGCGCGATCCTGGCGGCGATCGCGGTGGCAATCGCGGTCTTCGTTCTGCGGGCGCCGCGGCCGCAGCAGATGCCGGCGGCTCAGGAGGAGCCGGAACCGGTCTTCTCCGAGGTCAGCTGAGCCAACTCCACAGCGGTACTTAAAGGTCACCGGGCGGCGGCCGATGAGAAGGTGATGGCCGCACCCGCCTCCTTCTCCTCGCCCGCGATGCCGGCTTTTGCCGAGACGCCCGACGAGCGGGCGCGGATGGGGAGGATCTCGGGGGTCCTCTGGATCCTCGCCTCCTTCATCACCGTCGCCAGCTGCTACCTGCCCGGGGCCCAGCACGTAGCGATCGGTTGGGTCTATGCCCTCAGCGGGCTGTTCTTCCTCTACGGCCTCGCCTCGGCGCTCGGCTGGCTGCGCTGGGATCGTGCCTCGATCAAGGTCCTGGGAATCGGGATGGTTTTGACGATCCCGGTCATCGGACTCGGCATCTTCCTCACCGGCGGGGCGATGAGCTTCGTCCAGCCGATGCTGGTCACCACCCTCCTCTACGCCGCCTTCTTCTTCCCGACGCGGTGGGCGTGGCCGCTCTCGATCGAGCTGATCCTCGTCGCCGGCACCCCGATCGTCTACGACGGCAACGCGATTGAAGAGGCCTTCCTGCCCCACTATGTCGCCCTCGTCGCCGGCTTCCTCTCAGCCACCTGGGTCCTCGTCGGCCTGCGCAAGCGGCTGCTCGAGGCCGAGCTCCACCAGCGTGACATCGCCCACCGCGATCCGCTCACCGGCGTCGCCAACCGCCGTCGCTTCGATGTCGTACTGGCGGGCGAGATCGCCGCCCGCACCCGCCCCCGCGGTGGCCGCCGCCAGGGCGACCAGACCCCGCTTGCCCTGCTGATCCTCGACCTCGACGACTTCAAGACGATCAACGACAACCACGGCCACCCCGTCGGCGACGCGATCCTCTGCCAGGTCGCCGAGCGCGCCCAGTCGATACTGCGGGCGGGCGACACCCTCGCCCGGATCGGCGGCGACGAGTTCGCGATCGTCGCCCCGGGCGTCCATGCCGACGCCGTCCGCAACCTCGCCGAGTCGGTCTGCCACGCCGTCGCCACCAGCTACTCCGACGCCGGCACCCCGTCCCCCTCCGCCTCGATCGGCTGGGCCGTCTTCCCCGACGACGGCCTCGACTTCGAGACCCTGATCAACGCCGCCGACGCGCGGATGCTGAGCAGCAAGCGCTTCTCCGAGCCGGCCCCGGTCTGAGCTGCGCGATTTCGGGAATAGGATCGGCAGATGCAGCAGGAGAAGAAGCCCATCAACTGGCGTGCCTGGTTGGTCGGCATCCTCAGCGCCCTCGTCCTCATCGTCGCCCTGCAGAACTCGCAGGAGGTCAGCTTCGAAGTCCTCTTCGCCAGCTTCCAGGCGCCGCTGATCGTGGTGATCCTGCTGGCGACGGTGATCGGCGCGCTGATCGGCTACATCGCGCCCCTTGTCCGCCGCCATCGTCGCGAGGAGCGCCAGCAGCGCCACAACTCCTGATCTTTTAAGCTTCCCTGTGCAAAGGGGAAGCTGCAAGGGAGATGGAGATGACGGTTCTTCAGGACGAGATTCCGCAGGACTGGTACGAGACCGCCTTCACCGGCATGAGCGCCGAGATGGCGTGGACCGAGCGGACCGAGTCGGAAATCAAGCGGGCGCTGACGATGCTGCGACCGCAGGGCGGCGAGCGGATCCTCGACCTCGCCTGCGGCACCGGCCGCCACTCGCTGGAGCTGGTGCGCCAGGGCTTCTCCGTCGTCGGCGTCGAGATCGGCGAGGAACTCGTCGAGATCGCCCGCAAGGACGCCGAGGAACAGGGCCTGGATGCCGAGTTCATCCAGGGCGACCTGCGTGAGCTCGACTTCGACGGCGAGTTCGACATCGTCCTCAACCTCAACGATGGGGCGGTCGGCTACTTCGAGACCGACGAGGAGAACCACCGCACCTTCGAGGTGATTGCCCGCGCCCTCAAGTCCGGCGGCCAGAACCTGATCCAGGTCCCGAACGTTCTCTACGCGCGCGCCCATCTGCCCCAGCGCTCCTGGATCCCCAGCTCGTCGATGGTCGAACTCGTCGAGCACCGCTGGAACAAGAAGGATCGTTACATGGAAGGCGCGATGATCCCGGTCAAGTTCGGCGAGGTCCTCGAGAACCTCGACAAGCGGATCGAATTCCGCCAGCGCCTCTACACCGTCGACGAGCTGCGCGAGATCTACGCCTCGGTAGGAATGACCTTCGAGCGCGTCTTCCACGGCAACGGCCGGCCGAAGGAGCCGACCGACTCGCAGTTCGAGATCTTCGCCGCGGCCCGCAAGCCTTAGACACTCTGCCTAAATAAGCATAAATACTCGGGTTTTTTTATGCTAATCTGAGGCCTGCCGGAAGACTTTGCCGCACCGCCTGCGGCATGTCCAGGAAGGGGGTGATGGAGCTTGCGCGCTGGGGCCACTGGGCTGTCCCTGCTGTCGGTGTCCCTCAACGTCGATGTCCTCACAGCCTTGCAGGACGGAGAGCTTGCCTTGGCGGACCTCAGTCAAGCGGTCGGTCATCCGCCGGCCACCACGATGCGCGGCTATCTCAAATCGCTTGCCGACCTCGGCGTGGTGGAACGCCACCAGGCGGAAGGTTTCCCGGGTCCGGTCGCCTATGCGCTCTCGAGGCCGGGTGCCGAGCTTCTCATCGTTGCTTCCGCGGTCCAGCGCTGGCTGAACAACGCGCCCAACGGCCCGATTCCCCTCGGCAGTCCGGCGGCGAAGAGCTCGATCAAAGCCCTCGTCGAGGGATGGAACTCGACGATCGTCAGGATCCTCGCCACCCGCCCGCTGGCCCTGACGGAGCTCGCGCGGCTCGTCTCCAGCATCAGCTATCCGACCCTCGAGCGCCGTTTAGCGGCGATGCGGCGGGTGGGCCTGGTTCAGGCGGCGCGCGACAACGGCGCCTCGCGCGGGACCCCCTACCAGGCGAGCCGGTGGCTGCGGGAAGCGGCAGCGCCGCTGGCGGCCGCGGTCGGGTGGGAGCGCCGCTGGGCTCGGGAGCAGACGAAGGCGATCGGGCGCCTCGACATCGAGGCCGCCTTCCTCCTCGCTGCCCCACTGCTCGATTTGTCCGATGATGCTGACGGCGTCTGCCGGCTCGGGGTCGAGATGCGGTCGGACTCGAAGCTGGAGTACGCCGGGGCGATGCTGAAGGTCGACCGCGGCAGGGTCCTCTCCTATAGCGCTCGCATGAAGGGTCGGCCCGACGGCTGGGCGACGGGCACTACGGCCGGCTGGTTTGGCTCCGCAAGCTGTCCGTTGGGCGCCGAGCTCGAGTTCGGGGGCGACGCCCTCCTGGCTCGCAACGTCGCTGCGGCAATGCGGAGCACCCTTATCCCCGCTGCCCTCGCCGAGGTCCAATAGCCGCCCTGGGCCGACGGTGTGCACGGCGCGATTCGGTGCCCTGCAGATTCTTGTCGCAGGAATTTTGCAGCTAATTATTGGAGGCGCCTGAGCCAGGAGGGTCGGTCGAGGGCGCCCACACTCCAACTTTCTTGATTGCTCTTCATTCATTCCTTAGAACTGGAGAGGGAAACAACCCCGGCGCAACGGAGCGCCGGAAATCCAAGGAGGAATTGAATGAAGCACGTAAAGATGCTCGGTCTGCTGGTCATGGCCGCCGCGTCGCTGATGGCCTTCGCCAGCAGCGCCTCTGCTGCCCCGACCCTCACATCGCCGTCCGGCACCGAGTACACAGGCACCATTCACGCCACGCT